>JACCDW010410109.1_pt1 | contig 14293 bp, 26 predicted proteins | sample 7449781 | NCBI WGS metagenome assembly JACCDW01 (sample SAMN15323449, study PRJNA562643) | freshwater metagenome | isolation source: river surface water | place: USA:Blue River Watershed | collected 2017-08-18
ACATCCACAGGAAGGATTAACAGTAGGTCACGTAGATCTTGTTCTGTGCTATACACAACAACTTCGTCCACATAGCGACACGCTGCCAATTGGATTTGACGCTCCACAATAGATTGAACAGGTGGATTCTTCGTATCCGGACGGTCAATGGTAGGGTCAGTTTGTAGTCCACAGATAAGGTAGTCACAGTGATTCTTGGCTTCGGAGAGCATAGCAATGTGACCAGCGTGTAGCAGGTCGAAAGTGCTGAATGTGATCCCAACTCTTTTACCTTCTGTTTTTAGTTTCTTGATATGGTTGAAAATCATACTGTTGGTTCAAGTTTAATTGCTAGAGGAAAACCGTTTTTACGTGCCAGCAGAGTAATCTCTACACCCTTTTGTTCAGCAATTTCATAAGGTAGTGTAGCAACCACGGCGCTGCCTTCTTCGTGAATTCTCATGCAAATTGCTTCTGCGGTTACATCATCGTAGTTAAAATAAATTTTAAGAGTTTCAACTACAAACTCCATAGTGGTTGTGTTATCATTGATATAGATAACATCAAACATAGGCGGAGGTTTGATATCGTTCTTAGGAGCAATCTTGGGGTATTGAATAATTTTGGTGCTGGTAGTCATCGAAAAATCTCAAGACAGGGCAGACAATCCTGCCCTGTTGGTTACATTGTATTACTTGTGAAAAGTAATTGCAATCTTTTTGGCTTTTTGTTCTTCTGGAACAAGCAATTCCAAAGCAACTGCTAAAATACCGTTTTCCACTGTGGCACCACGTACTTCCACATTTTCGGCTAACGGAAAATTACGTGTAAAGTTGCGGGCACTGATACCTTTGTGCAGGTATTGTGGTTGTTCGGCTGTTTCATCTTTGACTTTCTCGCCACGAACTGTTAGAACGCTGTCCTTTAGTTCTACGTCGATTTCGTTTTCTTTGAAACCAGCAACTGCTACTTCTACCACAAAATGTGTATCATCAAGTTGTACCACATTGTGCGGAGGATAGTTGTCGCTACGGCTGTTGCCAAACGTGCGGCTCAATTCTTCAAACATACGGTCAAAGCCAATGGCATGACGATGTAAAGAGGGTAGGTCGATTGTGTGAAGTGTATATTGTGTCATTTTATATCTCCTTATAAAGCAAGTTAATGACTATGTGTGTAGCCCGATTATCGGCACTACACACATATTTATGATAACACAGGTTGCGATCCGTGTCAATCATTTATTCAGGCTTTTTATCCGAAGCTTCTTTGACTTCGGCGTCCTGTGGTCCTTTTGCAGCCTCTTCGGCTTTTTTCTTTTCCTCTTCGCGCTTGGATTTAATAGCGGTAATTGGATTGGCAGCTTGATAGATAGCAAAGGTCTTGTCTTGGATAGCTTTGGCGTCATCGCCCTTCATTGCTTCCTCAAGTTCTTTCATTGCGGCTTCAAACTTTTCACGGTCTTCTGCGGCAACTTCGTCTTTGACTTCTTCGTACTCTTTACGACGCTCGTTAAGTGTGCCTTCTGCGCCGTTGCGGGCATCGATAAGCTCGCGTTGCTTCTTGTCGTTTTCTGCATTTTCTTCTGCATCACGAATCATGTCGGCAATTTGTTCTTTGCTTAGACCTGAATCGCCTTTGATGGTAATGTTGTTTTCTTTGCCGGTGCCTTTGTCCTTGGCAGAAATCTTCATGATACCGTTGGCGTCAATGTCAAAGGTAACTTCAATCTGTGGTGCACCTTTTGGAGCAGGAGCAATACCGGCTAATTGGAACTCACCTAGTACTTTGTTGTACTGGAACATTTCACGCTCGCCTTGACCAACCTTGATAGTCACAGCAGGCTGATTGTCTTCGGCAGTGGAAAATACTTGGCTAGCCTTGGTAGGAATGGTTGTGTTCTTTTGAATGACCTTGGTAAACACACCACCCAGTGTTTCGATACCCAGGGAGAGTGGAGTAACATCAAGTAGCAGAACGTCAGTTTTGCTACCACCAAGTACAGCACCCTGAATGGCTGCTCCCGCAGCAACAGCTTCGTCTGGGTTAACGTCACGACGTGGTGCCTTACCAAACAGTTTCTCTACAGCTTCTTGTACCTTGGGCATACGTGTCATACCACCAACAAGAATAACTTCGTCAATCATATCCACTGATGTAATATTAGCATCAGATAACGCTTGTTTACATGGGGCAATACTACGTTGAATTAGCTCGTCTACTAGTTGCTCTAGCTTGGCACGAGTAATCTTGATGTTCATGTGCTTGGGACCTGTGGCATCAGCAGTGATATAGGGCAGGTTAACGTCGGTCTGTGCAGAACTAGATAGTTCAATCTTGGCTTTTTCTGCGGCTTCTTTCAGACGCTGTAGAGCCAACATGTCTTTGCGTAGATCAACGGCATTGTCTCGCTTGAATTCATCAATCAAGTAGTCCATAATGCGTTGGTCAAAGTCTTCACCACCTAGGAATGTGTCACCGTTGGTTGACAGAACTTCGATCTGCTTGTCGCCATCAACGTCGGCAATTTCAATGATTGATACGTCGAATGTACCACCGCCCAGATCGTATACAGCAACTTTGCGATCACCTTTGGTGTCTTTGTCCACACCATAAGCCAGTGCGGCCGCTGTGGGTTCGTTAATAATACGCAGAACTTCTAGTCCAGCGATCTTACCTGCGTCCTTGGTTGCTTGACGTTGGCTATCGTTGAAGTAAGCAGGCACTGTGATAACTGCTTGAGTGACTTCTGTGCCCAGATAGTCTTCGGCAGTCTTTTTCATTTTACGTAGAACTTCAGCAGAGATCTGCGGAGGTGCTAGCTTTTCGTCTCGGGCTTCTACCCAAGCATCACCGTTTTCGGCTTGGATAATTTTGTAAGGCATCAAGTCGATGTCTTTTTGCACAGCATGCTCGCTGAACTTGCGCCCGATTAGACGCTTTGCGGCATAGATTGTGTTTTTGGGATTAGTAACTGCTTGGCGCTTGGCACTGGCACCAACAAGAATTTCATCAGCGTAAGCAACGATACTGGGTGTAGTACGTGCGCCTTCGCTGTTTTCAATTACTTTTACTTTGTCGTTTTCTAGAATGGCAACGCAACTATTAGTGGTGCCAAGGTCAATACCGATGATTTTGCTCATAATAATCTCCTTAGTTAAGCAAGATATGTAAAGTACGTGTAGCCCAATTACTGGCACTACATGCGTATTTATACAGGATTTTTTGTGTTTAGTATAGTTTTTTTGGCAAAGCTTCGGATTCGAGCTTTTTCAACCAACGGCGGCGAGCTTGGTTTCTTGCCTTCTTACGTGCGGTAGTTGGCTTTTCGTAGAACTCACGGTCCCGTAGTTCTTGTAACAGACCTGACTCTGTTATTTTCTTTTTGAATTTTCGCAGTGCTTTTTCGACATTGTCGTTGGTGACAATGACTTCTCTACCGGATAATTTGATTCGTTCATTCATGGTTATTCAATAAAATTAGGTGCATCATTGTATTTAACAACATCAGCAGTTATTTCAATCTTTTTGAAGCCTTGCTTTTTAATTTCCGATAGAGTGTACATGTATGGCATGAGTGTACGCTCTAGTATGGTTTTAAGACCCCGAGCACCGATTTCCTGATTATACGCTAATTCTGCAACTGCGTCAACGGCTTCGGGAGTAAATGCCAGTTCTACTTCATCACTTTCGAAGTAAAACTTCATTTGATTCAAAAGATTGTTTTTTGGTTCTGTTAGCACACGAACATAATCATCTTTGGTTAAACGCTCCACTGCTATAGTGATAGGAAAGCGTCCGGTAAATTCAGGAATCATACCAAAACGCATGAAATCTTCGGGAATAATATCAGCTGGATCGGCAGTGACATTATTGTTATTGAATCCAATGGTATTGCCACGCTGTCTGCGATCAATAATTTTTTCAATCCCAGAAAAAGCACCGCCTGCAATGAACAGGATTTTACTGGTATCAATTTCAATTTGATCCAGTGCTGGATGCTTTTTGCCGCCGTTTACACTAATACGACAGCGTGTACCTTCTACTAATTTAAGCAGGGCTTGTTGTACACCTTCGCCGCTTACATCTCGGGTAATGCTAGCCGATTCGCTTTTACGACTGATCTTGTCTACTTCATCTAAAAAGATAATGCCTTGTTCGCATCGTTCCACATCGTTGTCAGCGGCCGCAAGTAGCCCAGAGATAATGCTTTCTACGTCGTCCCCAACATATCCAGATTCAGTTAGTGTGGTTGCGTCAGCAATTACAAACGGAACATTTAGATAACGTGCTATGGTTTTGGCCAGCAGTGTTTTACCTGAGCCTGTGGGCCCAAATAGCAAGATATTGCTTTTCTCTAACTCAATGTCAGATTCGAAAAATATACGCTTATAATGATTTACTACCCCAACAGCGATTGCAATTTTGGCAGCATCTTGACCAATCACATACTGATCCAGATGCGACTTGATTTTAATAGGATCCAGCGCACGATTTATCTTTTTATCTTTGCGTAGATTATCGTTGTTTTCTTTGTGCAGTATGTTAGAGCACAAGCTAATGCACTCGTCGCAGATTCCAGCATCGTTGGCAATAATCAGCTTGGTAACTTCGTTACGACTCTTGCCACAAAAGTTACAATGTATTGTTAGAGTGTTTTCGCTCATTGGCTCTTTGAATAAAATAATCTATCACAGTATTGTGTTTTCGATTGTTACTTAGAAAATTCTTTGGACCATAGTGCCATGTTTTAGGCGCATCTACTAGTCGATCTTTTACGGGACTAAGCTCATTTATTTCAGTATTGACAATTATGGCATCTGCCCTCAACGCAACTTGATTCATCCAGTCTAAATTATTTGCAAATGCCGGATACCAGTACAAGTTAAAACTTTCTTCGTGAACACTACACAAATGAGCCAACATTTCCAATTCAGTAAATGTAGCATCTACCAGCAAAACGGTATGATTGGGATCATCAACAAAATCAGGCGGTGATATGATGTTTGTGGTCATGCTTTTAGAAGTTCGCGAATACGGTCTGATTCAGCATCTGTTAGATCGTCAACATTGTATTCACCTGTTCGAATTTTAGAAATCAAGTAACGAATATAGTCATCGCTAATATAGCTGTCTGTTGTGGATTTGTCAATCTCTAGCCATTTCTTTCCGTTGTACTTGTACAACTTGCTTGGCACAGCATCCACACGCACATAGCTATCTCCCTTGCTTGGTGCTAGAGGAAACACTAGACCAAAATCACTGTTGGTCAATACTGCTTCATTATCGGGAACCAGCTTGTGATTAAAAGTTTTGATTCTAGTATTTGGATCAATGAACTCTTCGACTACTTCTTTCATAGGAGCAGTTTGAACAGAATCCATTGCCGCCATTTCTTCGGGTGTAAAGCTACGTAGTGTTACACCAACTGGTTCTGGATCAATGTTCATTGCGGCTTGATCATCTGCTGTAGCGTCAACTTGACCAACTATGGGTTTTAAATTTCCAAAATGCACAAATGGTCTAGTTAGGTAAGGATGACTGTTTAATAAAGAAAGTTCTCCGACTGTGTTATTTTCAACAACAGGCTGCGTATGTTTGTTCACCTCGCCAGGTGTGTGTTCCTCTTTCTTATCAAACATCCATCCTGGTGGGTGTGGATCTACTGAAGCACGTACTTGCTGAATTTGATCTTCGCTGAGTGGACCATCGTCGGGCGAATACTTGGGTTGATCTTCTGTTTTATCGTCCCTTGCCCAACGTAGACTTTGTTGTGCAGCCAGAATTAGTACAAGAGCCAGTGGGTCAAATACTGCAACAATTAGTATAATAACCCAACGCACAGCACTTTCCAATAGATTGGCATCAGGATTGTCGCCATAGATCAGTGCGGCGATGTATTTAATAGGTCCAACTTCGGCTTCTACTTTACGAAACTCTGCGGCCAAGGGTGCCCGTTCTTCATTAAGTGTAGTAATTTTTTTCTGCTCGGCTTCGATTTCAGCAAGTAAACGCCCACGTTCCTTTTGTTGGCTCCTACGCACAGCCACGGCTTTATCGGCACCTTTTTCATCTGTGCTTCGTGCCATAACCTGGTCCACTGCCTCATCCATTTGTTTGAGTGCCTTGCGATTTGCATCGATGTTCTCCCGAGAGATTTTGATTTTTTCGTCGTAGATAGCAACCTTTGCTATACTGTCGCCGCTAACTAGGCTTTGGTCCGAATGTGCTTTGCTAAGAAATCCAAAGATACCCATGCTGGTCAACAACATCAGGAATGCCACAGCCGGAACAAGGTATAGTTTGTATGCTAGGTTAGCACGGTCCCAGTTCAGCTTTAACCAAACTGCCGCGGTAACTTTGCCCACTTCCAGGCTGGCACCCATGATAAGGATAGGTATCACAGCACCAGAGAAGATTGCAGCCAAGCCGGTGATACTGTAGTAAGCACCAACAGTTTCAATTATGAGTGCAACAAGTAAGGTAAAGTATCCAAATAACATAGAATTATTTAATAAGAATCAGATTAGTATTTTACAACAACAAGTCTAGGAATTCAAGAGTTTTGATTAAGTATGCTCTTGCCAGACTAATGTGGCCACGGCCTTGTCGTTGTTGGTTGTGGCTATTGCGGCCAGTACAAATATATCCGAAACACCGGCAATGGTTCGTCCTAATTGTAGACTAAAGTCTACATCTCCAAAATTGCTGGCACCGCCACCTTTGGCTGAACTAGAAAACAATCCGGAGTCTATTATTGTCCCCCCTGATAGTGCAGTAGCAGACAAGTCGTATTCAACGGAGCTGTCAGCATTGGCATCTGTCCAGCTCGCCCCGGTTAAAGTAGGGTTGTAAATAATTGCATATTTGTAGGCTGCATTGGTTAGGCCAAAAACATCATATTTGGCAGGAATAACCACAGCATCTAGTCTAGTAGACTTTAATCTAATAGCAATTAGTGGGGTATACCCAGTAGCAGATACTGCTTTACCGGCGATAGCAGTACTAGCACTTCTGGATCTAGAACGATTTACGTATCCACCTTCGGACATAACACTAGAGCAAATTGCCCGCATAGATCCTGCGCCGCCAGTGGAAGTCAATTCATAACGTAATGGCAAACTTGCAGTAGTCATGTAAACTTTATTTAAAATGTTTGCATGATGAAATATGTGACTGACAATGTACTGGCCGTTGATAACAAACCCGCAACGAACACTGCCAACACCTAGCCATTCAATATCTGTCCAGAAGATTTGTGATTTTGTAACATCCAAAGTTGCTCCGGAAAGATTATGTTGCCCCCCGGTGCCATCTAACCTGTCTCCATTCCACTGACTTTGTGGAATTTTTTCCGATGTATCATCAACTGTGCCACTGGTATATTTTCTAATAACAAGATTGATAGTAGTTCCGTCTATTTCAAAGTAAATTCCATTTTCGGTTCCGAAATATCCAACACGCTGTCTTAGACCCGCAGTCGGAGTATTCATTACTACCGTGTTTAATGCCAATAGACTCTTACCAGGCTGGTAACTAAAAACTTGTTTTGTCTGTCTAATAACTTCGTCTCCGTTACCAGACACTGTCATTAGTATAGAACTTTCATTTGGTAAATGCGCCGATGTTGCTGAACCAGTGTCTTGTTGATCCCACTTAGCGGTATTGTCACTGTACCTAAGCCCGCTGTCAAATAGTGTATAGGGTTCTGACACACGCAAACGACCAAATGCATCTAAGCTAGCAGAAATGTTTCCGGCTTCATTGTATGAAACACCACCTACGTTGTTGACACGAAGCACGGGCTGACCAGCAGCACTGTACTCCATGGCCTTGTGGAGATTCATAAGATTGGTTTCTTGGGGATGATCGTAGTCGGTAGTATTTTGTCTACGATCGTTTGGCGTGGTATTACTACCCTGATATAGTGTGCTCATTCTTTATGCCCAAGGTCTTCCTAATAGTAGGCCACCTGAATTGGGATTGTCCACTACTGTGTCGCCACTGTATTGTGTCGGAAGTTCTGTTATGTCGTATGTACTGGGTCTGCTACTTGCGGCACGATCCAGTGCGGCCAAATCCAGCTTAGCCTTTTGACGAGTTTCACGATCTGCTAGACGTGAAATTTTGTTGTGTGTTCTAAGTACAGTACCAGAGACTATTCCTGCGTCAGCCAGTGTGCTGGTTCCAGTTAAGATGCTTTCGTTTAGTACAACATCAAACCAAGCAGGATCCACGTTGGTAGCACTTTGCACGGCTGTTTTTAGTTGATTTACAGTACTGGTATCAGCAATAGTATAGCTATCATAAACGGCTGTGTTTAATAAACTCTGTACGGTAATGGTGATGTTGGCCATAGTTATTTGCCTTGATTGGGGTACATACTCACGCTGTCGCTACGTATATCGCTAGGATGTTTTTCGTGGTGTATATCATCGCCGCCGGTCATGACTTTGGCAACGGTGTGTGTTATTTCGTGCGGGGCATTCGCATACTCAGGAGCGGGATTGTCAAGTGTGTTTTCTTGTTCCAAATTGACCCCGTCAATGAGATCCAATGTTGCCCGTATAATTTCGCTAGCTCGCATACTGTGTCCTGTAATAGCGTATTTAGTCAAAAAGAAACCCGCCTAAGCGGGTTTAATGTGTGCGGTAGGTGTTACTGTAACGTGGCTTGCTGGTATCCGGAACCACCTTGTTTGATCATAATCAAGTGATCAACAATGCGCTGAAATTCCTGTAATTCGTCGTCCGTGACAGCAGTGTCGGGCAGTCGTCCTTCTGCCGCGGCATAGATACGATCAATATCTTCGGCTTCGAGCCAACTGTCAATTTGATCAAACTCTGCTAATTCCATTAGAGTCCCCGGATGTAATCGATAACAGCACGAGCTTCGCTCATGTCCCCAAGATTCTCTACTACTTCGGGCACAGCCAGAGCTTCTTTGGGAACAGGGTTTAAATTGATGTTCCACCCTTGTAGTTGGGACTGCGGGATGGACCATTGAAAAATATACAAAGGACCTTGCGGAAGTTGGTTATCGTTCATGATATTACCCTTTCTGAAGTTTCACGGTTGCTATAAAGTTGTGTGCCACGATCACGAATCAGTTCTGCCATCCTTTGCGGATTGTCTTCAAACATCTGTTTGAGATCACCGGCAGTAATGTCTGCGGTAGTGTGTACAGAATAGATTTCGTAGTTTCGTTGCGGATTAACCTGAGCCCGCATCAGCAGATAGCCGTAAGTTTTATTGATTTCGGCGACTGCTTGATTATGTGGTTCGGCGTCGGGATCCTTGATCAGCTCAAAGATCTTTTCTTTTTCAAATTGGTTACCACGGATGACTTGATCTGTGATATCTATGCAGGCCTCAAGTCCGTAGCAGTCCCAGCTGAGAATAAAAATATTATCGCTCATTGTTATCTTTCAGTGCATGCCACACTTCGGGATCGGTACCAAGATATACACGATACTTGAGACGATCGCGAAAATTTGCTATCTTGTTAACAATACGTTCAATGAATCGGAAAAAACTTTCCCTAAACCAAAAAGGATTAACAACAGCAAGAATTGTCAAAATCAAACACGGCAGTAATACCACAGCAACAACGGCCCAATGCGTGAACCAGGCACGCCAGTAAAAGCCACCGTCTTTGGTTAGTGTAATTTCTTTGCCCATTGCAATCTTTCTTGGTAATGTGTCTATTGTAACAGATTACATTTTACTGGTCAACACCGTACTGAGATGCCAAGACCTCAAGGCACTGCTCTTTGGTACGCTTGGTTACCACAACCCGGCCGCCCATGAATCCCACGTAGAGGTTACGGTGCTCAACAAACTTGATTTCGCCATCTGCACCAGTGTGCTTTTGACGAGTCACTGCCTTCTTGGCAGGAGCTGCCGGGGCCGCCTTCTTAGCAGGTGCCTTGGCAGGCTTTTCTGCTTTGACTTCTGTTTTGGGAAAGTCAACAGGATTAGCGGTATTGCTAACATGGTAGCCATGCTTTCGATCATACTTGGCAATTTGATCAGGAGTCATACCCCAAGTGTCAAGTAAACGCTTGACTTCGGTCCCGGGCAATTGGTTCCAGTGGATGATCTTGTCGGTCCAGTTTTTCATTTGTGCTCCTTGTTTCTTACTATGCTTCAATTATAGCAAAAATGGATTTTCGGGTCAAATTGCTAAGTTAGCAGACACTAACTTAGCAAAATGCAAAGGTACGCACCCATTCAAAACGAGTTGCGGCAGGCACCCAACGGAAGGTTTGCTTTTTGCGTTCCGGTACTCCGACATCCGGAGTTACCAGTACCCATCCACGTTCGGTGCTGAACGCAACACGGTCAGCAACACGAACAACTTCAACAAGGCGCCCTTGAAATTTTGCCACGGTTACTGCCATTTGTTTCTCCTTATTCAACTAAAGAAAATTCTTCAAAAACCACGTTGTCGAAAACTTTCATTTCACGAGCACGAGTGCGTTCGGGTTCTACTAGATCAGGGTTAGTAGTTACTAATAAAATCTCACAAGCATCACGACCTGTTTCTTCGTAAAAAACACCTGTGATTACATAAACGGTTTTCATTGTCTATCTCCTTAATATGTCCTTATTATACAATAAATGGAATTTTGGATCAACCATTTTAGTGGCTGTTCAGTGCAGGCGCAGAACCATTGATGATTTCGCGCTCGTATCCATGAGCGGGCTTGCGGCCACGCACCACATCAACCAGCAAAACAGCAAACGCTTCGGCACCATGTTCACGGATGCTACGGCACAGAGCCCAAGATTTGTTTTCTGTAACAGCTCGGCGAACGTGTTTTTGCATGCGAACTTTCAGCGCCTTTTTTACATCGTTACCACAAACAGTGATACCAATATACGCTTCATTGGTGTTAGTGTTCACCAACATATACACGGCGTGCTTGGTATCTTGACGGCGTTTACGAGTTGCTTTTTTGCTTTCCATACATGTATTATAGCAAAAAAGGATTTTCGGGTCAAATTTCGGGTAAAAATAGGTTAGCGAGCGCTAACTTTAATGTTAGTGCTCACTAACCTCAGGTAATACTTGAGTATTACACAAACTCAATGTAGTCTGTACGCAACACTTTTTTGGCTTGCGCTAAAATACGGTCCCTGTCTGCCTCTAATGTAGCATAGACAAAATCGCCGCTAACAAAGTCGCATTTAGCTTGCACAGGGAACGGGTACACAATGTTGCCGTTTTTGTCTTCTTTTGGAAACACATTAAAGGCTATAACTATTTTGTATGTCTCTTTGTTTTTGTTATACAAAAGTTTAGCCTTGGCTGTGTTAGCTACGAGAATTGCATTAAGCATAGATAGCCCCTTTTGTTACAATGTTGTATTATAACAAAAAGGGCATTTACAGTCAAATTTTGGGTTATGCTACTCGCTCATAACTAGCACGGAAGTAGCAGTCGGGGTCGCCGCTTGCATATTCTCGACAGAATTGCTGGGCTTCCGCTTCGGTAGTAAAGTAGGTTACCCCCATTGGGCGCTGACCATAACCTCTTTCGTATTCTGTCATTGTGACTTTATACAGTGGGCCGGGACTGTGAACTTGTGCCATTTTGGGCTCCTTTCTCGGTGGTTACTAACTACTGTACTTACAGTATAGCAAAAGAGCCTTTTTTGGTCAATGAAGGGTGGGATTTTTACAAACCGAGTCTATGTCGTTGATGCCAAACATAGTAAGAATGGTCTGAACGTTCTCTGGGGCAGACATTGGTACATCATCGGGCAAGAAGATTGTTTTGAGTTGGCCATCTTCACCGAGCACAAATACGTAATCGTTGTCTCCGATATCATCTTCGAATTCCTCGGGGACCTCTTCTCGATCTAATTGTTTAGATGCTAATTTGCTCATGAATATGCTCCATTCTACTCAGGTATTGAGCTACCTGTTGATCTAATTTTAACACTACGGCAGTGTCGTTGTCAAATGTATCAACGTATGCCTGATACATAACACAATCTTCTTTGGGCTTTTTAAAAACCGCGCATTCAGCGGCAATGCTGAATCCATATGCTTCTATTTCGTCCTCGCCGCCCAGGTACTGTTGTTCACTTTTTATTCCTGGATCTGTGCTCTTGCTGGCATAACGTTTCAACAATGGTTTACGGCCATTTCGCTGTTGGTCCTGGTGTACCAGTTCATGCCCAATACATTCGGCTATATCAAAACTGAGTTGCTTCCAGTTTATTAAATCAACAAAATAGTTGTCTTGTTCAGGATGATAGCACAAAGTTAAAGTTATGCTTGGCAACATTTCACTGTCGTCCCATACATCGTATAGACCTGCAACAATTACCTGATCGGGATCAACTGCAAAGTCTCTATAGGTTTTTAAAACAAAATCCGTAGCAGGAAACTGTCTACGGATTAGTCTAGTGAAATCGCTGGCACTATAGCTACGTCCTTTTACACGTTCGCCTAGTGCTAGCAGTTTGTTGTATGTTGCAATGAACAATACTATAAATGTGTCAGGTAACATTACTTGAATAGTATAAACGACATTATGACTGCTTGGGCAATAAACCCTGCGCCATTGGTAATAATATTTAAGCTATTACGCAACAGTATGGCTCTTCCGAACAGCAGTACCAGGCCGCCCCAAGCAAACAAAATAACATCAATACCCGGTGTACGATCGCTTAGTGCGGTCATCATAGCCAGTAAGGTCGGAATGGTTGCACAATGGATAACAATGATGCTTAACCATTCCAGAGTGTCTGCAGAAATCTTTTTAAAGTGATCTGCGAAGAAATTCACAACAGAATCTTTGGCCTTGTTCAAATCAATTTTCACAATTAGTCCTTATAAAAAATATGATGTCCAATTTGCGTGATCTTGGGTTTCTTCCAACCTGGTTTCACGTAGTCTGCATGATAATACATAGCCTCTTTCATGCTGGGCAACCTAAAGTTTTCTAATAGAACTTTTTTGGCTACTTCTTCTGATTCCTTGTACAGAGCCCCGTAAACAGGGCGGTTGCGTACACTGGGCATGCATGCCCATGAAAATTGACAGATTACTTTTTCGTATACCACATTGCGCTGGTACACTACGCCGCAGACATCTTTACCAAAACGCCCGTCCTCAACACGATTCATGGTGACCTGTGCAACGGCAACTTTGCCCTCAAAGGGTTCTGTGGCTGCTTCGTTGTAGATATTACGGGCCAGACATTCCAATTGCTTGGTACGGTCGGCCGCGCTGACAAAACCCTGACGATAGACTTCGGTGTCTGCTCTCAATGTGGTAAGTTTAGTGTGTGTAACATTCCATAGCAGAAATAGTACACCCAACAGTCCTAGAAACATAACAACGTTTCTAGTTAGAGTAACCCAAACATTTGGATTATCTTTGGCCAATTCAATGGTCATTGCTTCTCCTTGTTCTCAGTCTGTAATTTATATAACCCCAAAATTTTGGAGTAAAAGGCTACTATAACCCAATAACAGCTAGTATTATAGCACGATCAAGTAACTATTTACAAGATAAAATGGGTTTTAATGGACAAATCAACCGGCGAAAACATCGCCGCTGCCAGACGCGGCGTGCCCACAAGTGGCACTGTCACCAGCACGTACAACAGCTATGCCATTGGCAAAAACGGTACCACTTGCCCCTGACATCACCGGACCAGCATGTGGCCCATTTCCGTGCCCAGCAACCGCTGCACCTTTAACCGCAATTGGGCTACCGTCAACAAACACCGTTGGGGCTAGGGAACCCACTATGGTGCCACCGGCTGCATCTGACCCAACTCGACTTACCCCGGGCATTAGGTTACAATGCTTCCTGCCGTTACTGGCTCAATACCTGTGGTGGTTTGCAGGTAGTGCTTGACCATTTCGTCTACGCTCAGTGCAGCCATCATAACGTGTTGCTTGTTTAAGATGATCTGACGCTTGGTGTCTGCTGTGAACAGTGACTGTACCAGCCCCATACCCCTGGCACTGGGGACCACAGTACAAGGACGGTCGATGGTATAGTTTAACATCTCGTCCTTTAAAACTTTAGCAACAATCTCGTCGCCATTGACTAATTTCATAGTGACGATGTCACCTGCATCGAATGAGCTATTTGATACTAACATTACAGTGCTGCCTTTAGTTGATCTTCATTGAGTTTACGTAGTCCGTTGAATCCACCCTCAACAAACAATTTTCCATCTTTGTAAATCTGTGGAACAGTACGATGACCTTCGGCAACAATAAATTCACGTGCTTCGGGAGTCTCATCTATTTTAACTTCCTCGTAAGGAATGTTTTTATTTTTTA
>JACCDW010162449.1_pt1 | contig 14291 bp, 14 predicted proteins | sample 7449781 | NCBI WGS metagenome assembly JACCDW01 (sample SAMN15323449, study PRJNA562643) | freshwater metagenome | isolation source: river surface water | place: USA:Blue River Watershed | collected 2017-08-18
ATTTTCATACTCGCTCTTTTAAAAATAATATTATTAAATTATTAACAAATAAATATAGTGGTAAATCAGATAATGACCAAAAAAGAATATTTATTGGTCTTGTTAAAAATAATAGTTATGATTACAAAGGTTTAACCAAATTTTCTCTTATTAAAGCTCACCAAACTACTGAAATACCACATTTTGAATTAAGCGGTTTAAATAAAAATATTTGCGCTAATAAAGTTTATTATAATAATACACTTTTTAATGGATTACTTGAATATTATAATTTAAATCCAAAATATTTTGAAAAAATATTGGAAAATCCAGAGCTTGTTATAACACCATTTAGCACACGCATTTCATAAAAAATCAGTTACGTTACTATATTTTTTGAAAAAAAAAATGAATTATATTTTTTAATAAATAATTATTTGTTAAGAAAATGATTATAAACTCAAATTGATTTACACTATTTATATTACAAAATCAGCTAAATACTGATTTCAAAGATGCTGCTTACATTAACTGTTTCAAAGATGATTGAATTCTTTGTAACAAATGAGAACGTAAATAAAATTCCTGATAATGTTAATCATTTAATCTTTGGTCGTGATTTTAATCAACCGCTTAATGCTGGTATTATCCCAAATAGTGTTACACATTTAACTTTTGGAACAAAATTTAATCAACCACTATCTGTGGGTGTTATCCCAAATAGTGTTAAAAGGATAACATTTTTAGGTTTTAATCGACCACTTGATGTTGGTGTTATCCCAAATAGTGTTAAATATATACGATTTAAAAAATCAAGATTTAATAAACCACTTATAGTGGGTGCTATTCCAAATAGTGTTAAAGTTTTAATTTTTGAGAACGGTGATTTTAATCAACGACTTACTGAAGGCGCTATTCCAAATAGTGTTGAATTTTTATATTTTAGTGGTAAATTTAATAAACCACTTACAGTGGGTTCTATTCCAAATAGTGTTACAACTTTACAATTTTTAGGTGATTTTAATCAACCACTTATTGCTGGATCTATTCCAAATAGTGTTACACATTTACATTTTGGGAATGCTTTTAATCAACCACTTGAAGTTGGTGCTATTCCAAATAGTGTAACAGTGTTAGAATTTGGGGAACGTTTTAATCAACCACTCGTTATTGGTGCTATTCCAAATAGTGTTACACATTTAAGGTTTGGAAAAAGATTTAATCAACCACTTATTGAAGGTGCTATTCCAAATAGTGTAACAGATTTAACTTTTGGATCAGAATTTAATCAATCACTTATTGAAGGTACTATTCCAAATAGTGTAACACATTTAACTTTGGATGATTTTAATCTACCATTTGTGGTTGGTGCTATTCCAAATAGTGTGATACATCTAACATTTGGTAATGATTTTAATCAACCACTTGTTGTTGGAACTATTCCAAATAGTGTTACACATTTAGACTTTGGATATAAATTTAACCAACCACTTGTTGTTGGTGCTATTCCAAATAGTGTAACACATTTAAAATTTCGTTGTGATTTTAATCAACCACTTATTGAAGGTGCTATTCCAAATAGTGTTACACATTTAGAGTTTGGATATTATTTTAATCAACCACTTATAGTGGGTGCTATTCCAAATAGTGTTACACATTTAAAATTTGGACACAAATTTAATCAACCTCATGAAAATGTAAATATTCCAGTTCATTTAATAAATAGTATTCCTGCTTATGAAGAAGAATATTATGAAGATGAAGAAGAATATGATTCTGATGAAGAAAAAACAAATCAATATGAGTTTGAAAATCTTGTTACAAAAGATGTTTAAACGATTGAAGATTGTGTTATTTGTTTAGAATCAACATCTTCAATTATTACATCTTGTAATCATCAATTTTGTAATTCGTGTATTCAAGATTGGTTAAGAATAAATAGATCTTGTCCTTGTTGTAGGAAAAATTTGTGTAATACAAATTTATTTTTAATCAAAAATGAATAAAAATAAAGATTATAGAATAACATAAAAACAAAAAATATTATAAAAAAATTTACATATTTATTTATATCATATTATTATTTTATAAAATAGATTATAAAATCAAATTGATTTACGCTATTATTTTACAAAATCGGTTAAATACTGATTTCAAAGATGAGTGAAATTCATTTTACTGTAACAGATGAAAACGTAAACGAAATTCATGAAAATGTTACTCATTTAACATTTGAAGACCGTTTTAATCAACCACTTGCTGCTGGTACTATTCCAAATAGCGTAAAACATTTAAAACTTGGACTTAATTTTAATCAACCACTTGTTGTTGGTGCTATTCCAAATAGTGTTACACATTTAGAGTTTGATTATTTTTCCAGATTTAATCAACCAATTGATGTGAGTGTGATACCAAATAGTGTTACAGTTTTAAGATTTGGAACATATTTTAATCAACAATTTGATGTTGGTACTATCCCAAATAGTGTAATACATTTAAGATTTGGATGGAATTTTAATCAACCACTTGTTGTTGGTGCTATTCCAAATAGTGTTACACATTTAGAATTTGATTATTATTTTAATCAACTACTTGCAGTAGATGTGATACCAAACAGTGTAACTCATTTAAAGTTTGGAGGCTATTTTAATCAACCTCTTGTTGTTGGTGCTATTCCAAATAGTGTTACACATTTAACATTTGGAGATAAATTTAATCAACCACTTACTGAAGGTGTTATTCCAAATAGTGTTACAAGTTTAACGTTTGGTCCTAATTTTAATCAACCTCTTGTAGTTGGTGCTATTCCAAATAGTGTTACAAGTTTAACGTTTGGACGTAATTTTAATCAACCACTTGCTGTTGGTGCTATTCCAAATAGTGTAACGTATTTAAAGTTTGGATACTCTTTTAACCAACCTCATGAAAATGTAAATATTCCAGTTCATTTAATAAATAGTATTCCTGCTTATGAAGAAGATGATTCTAATGAAGATGATTCTGATGAAGAAGATGATTCTGATGAAGAAGATGATTCTAATGAAGAAGATTTTGATGAAGAAGAAACAAATCAATATGAGTTTGAAAATCTTGTTACAAAAGATGTTGAAACGATTGAAGATTGTTCTATTTGTTTAGAATCAACTTCTTCAATTATTACTGATTGTAAACATCAATATTGTACTTCGTGTATTCAAGATTGGTTAAGAATCAATCAATCATGTCCTTATTGTAGAAAAAATTTGTGTAATACGAATTTATTTTTAATCAAAAATGAATAAAAAATAAAAATTATGTAAAATTAAAATTATATGTACTATATGATATAATACAAAAAATAAAAATTATACAAAAAACAAAAATATTATAAACTTATGCTTCTAATAAACTTGAAAAATTATTTCGTCCTGTAAATACTTCCATATACTTCTTTTGATATCCATTTGGATCACAATACGTACTATACGGATGTACATAATTCTTATTATAATACATTTCAAATCCCCTCATATGTGGCAATGCCGATAATATCCAATTTTCTGCCCTACAACGCGTTGATATTGCGTTTTTATTTGGATCATGATTTAACATTGGTAATCGACGCACATGTTCCGCAGTAGTCCACCAAAAGTTTCCTGAATAATGGAAAAAATGATTTGGATTTACCGCATATAAATATCGCGTTTCTGGATTCGTGGATGGAGACATATTAATTACATTTGAACCTACTGTATCATAATTTTTCATTAAATATTGTAAAGCAATGTCGTGATTTATTATTGTATAATATTCCAATAATTTTCGCCAACTGCGCACACACACTTCATCACCATTTTTTCGAACACCTTTCGTATGTACATATAAGATTCGCGCATTGTCACTTACTTTATCGGCAATATACTTTATATAATTAATTGTTTTTACTTCATAATATTTAGGATTATTATCTTGATATAATAATATTAATTTATTATATTTATCAGTTGGTATATCAAAAGATTTTCCAACAATACATACTAATATATTTTTACATTTATCATATAATCCAGAATCTATAATTGATTTTAATTGATCATTAAATATTTGAATACCATTGTGTAAATTACATACATGCATAAATATATAAATTGGATAATCTTTGTAAAAATTTGGATATGTTTTCATAAAAGTTTCACGGTTATAAATTCGTTTATGCTTTTCATTTACTCCATAATGATTCCAATGATATACTAATTCATAATTGTTTAAATGCTTAATATCATCATTATTATTACGATAATAATGAATGTCAAATTCAGGATACATTTCAAATGTATTTAATAAATATTGAATATAAACCATTCTTTGTTTTATTGGGTCTAAATGTTTATCTTGATTTACATCAAATTTTACTAATGCATTCTGATTTTCCTTATTTACTTTTTTATTTTCTTGACTTTGTTGATTTTTAATTTGTTTAACATCTTGTTGAAGTTGTTGAAGTTGTTGTTGATTTTGTTGAACTTTATGAACTTGTTCAATTGGTTTTGTTTTTTCTAATTGAACTTTATTAACTTTTTCAATCTCTTTTTTTAATTCTTCTTCTTTTTTTAAACGAATACTTTCTTGATAATCCGGATTTTGCCATTTTTTTAATTTAACTTTTTTTATATTTTCATTATAACGCTCCTTTTCTCGTCGCATTATTAACTCTTTTTTTATTAAATTATCTTTTCGCGCTTTATTATATATGGTTGCCGAATTTCGTTGTAAATTATTCATATTTATAATATATTTATTATTTAATAATAAATTAAAAATGTTATATTTTTAATTTATATATTTTTTAAAATATTTTTACTTCTTTATTTATTATTTTTACTTTCATTTTGATTTATTTATTTTCTTAAACCTTTACGAGCTTTTGAAACTCCATATACAAAAATAAAGATTGAAACAAAAATTAATAATAATGTAATTGTATATAATAACGATTGTAAATAAATAAAATATCGTGGCCATTGTAAAGCACATTCACAATCAGCTGGCATATTTTTAAATAATTTAAATACATTTAATATAAATACACCATATAAAATAATTATTATAAAGAAGAATATTGTTGATAATAATGGTGATAATTTACGTTTGAAAGCAAAGAATAAATTAAGTAAAGCAACAATTAATAAAACTAATTCAATATATTTAAGATGAGTTATATTTGATTTATTTTCTTCCACATTTGTTAATCCTTGAGCACATAAACAATTTTCTAATTTTACTAAATAAGTATACGCAAAATATAATAATACTATACCTATTATTGAAGCACTAATTGCTAAAATATTTTTCATTTTTTTTTTTGATATTCTACATTTGTTATAGAAAATATTTAGTATAAAATTTTTATATAAAATATATATTTAATTTAATAATTGTTATACAAAATAATGAAACAACATTTTTTTAGAAATAATCAAATTAATAATAATCAAGCAAATAATCAAGTAAATAAACAAAATGCTTACAAACAATTCTTATGGAGCAAAAATTATCATTCATCACATTTAGCAAACATTAAAAATATACACTTTTTTATTCATCCATTTTATGAAAATGATAACGTTTTAAAATATCAATTACCTACATTAATTCAATTTTTTAGAGCACTTTGTATTGAAGTATTTGGTAATGATATTCAATTTATTACTGTTCCTCAAATTTTTAACAATTTTGATACATTATATATTTTAGTAAATCATCACGAATTACATAATTTTATTGGAAATTTACCAAATATATTTGTATTACTTAATACTTTAGATTTTTATGATAGTTCTTTTATTTTTCCACAAAATTTAATGTTATATTCTAAAGCTTACAAAATTATTGATACTAAATATATTAATTTAAAATACTATATACATGAAGTTAAAAACTATACATATTATTTACCAATTATTTGTAATTATAATAATATTAAACCATCAAAAGTTAAAGAAACAAATGATATACTTATTTATAAAAATAATACAAAACGTTCTATGCTTATTTATAAATTACTTTGTAAAAAATTAGAACTTGATGGAAAATATACTTTTCAAACATATGAACATAATGAAAAATTAGAAGAAGAATTATTTTATGAATCTAAAATGATTGTACGAATTCATGATGAAGAAAATTCATATTATGATAATATACTTTTTCATAAATGTATTTATCATAATAAAATTTGTATTAGCGAAAAATCTAATGATATTTATAACGAAAATTATTATTTTGATAAAATATTATTTGAAAATAAAATAAATATATTTGATGAAAATACAATAAATAAATTTATACAAAAAATTTATTTATATTTAGAAGATAAAGAAAAAATAAATATTCTTAAAACTTGTATGAATAACGAAAATTATATTCGCAATATTAACCAATGTAAACTTATTTTTGATAAATATTAATTTTTTATTTTTTTTATTTATATATATCATAAAAAGTATAAAATAACAAAAATGATAAATAAAGAAACAAAGTTATTTACTCTCAAAAATAAATTAGAAGATTTATTATTTAATTTACAACATAAAAAAGATGAATTATACACATATCTTAAAGAAAGCGAATTACAAATAAATACCATCAAAAATCAACTTCATATTCTTAATAATCATTTATATGAAATTGAAGAAAGTAAAGATGAAAAAAGTAAAAATGAAGAAAATACAAGTGAAGAAGAAGAAAGTGAAGAAGAAGAAAGTGAAGAAGAAGATGATATAGAAGGACGAATTATGGCAAATATTGACCCTAATTTAGCACGCTTATTAGGAATTGAAGTTGAACAAGAAACGAAAAGTGATTGGATTCCTCCTTCTTTTTCCGGTTTACATAATAGTCAAAGAAATTCTATTTATGATAATATTTATAAAAAATAAAAAGAATTTATTTATTTTGGTTCTGGAATAATAAACTTACTCATTGTACGTTGCTCCAATGGTATCCCAATTTCCGTTTCTGGTGTCCAACCTCCTAACATATCACTTCCATAACACGTTTCCATACATGTACTAGCAATATATCCAACTTTATTTGCGCAAGCATCCTGATTCTTATTATATGTTGCTTTTTTAGTTGTTGAATGTTGATTTACACATGTAAGAATTGAAGCATCATAATTTTTAGCACATTCTAATGAACATGAATAACACTTTTTTGTTTCTTCGGAATCAACACAATTATTCCTAATGGTTACACATTTGTTTATACAACTTTGTATTGATTCTAATCTAACTGGAACATTTATTGGCCACGCTTTATTTTTATCTACATTATTGTGCGGAACAACACAATTTAATTTACAAGTTAAAAAATTATCTTTACACGTAATACATACACCTTGAAGATCTTGACCAACTACAAATCTATTTATGATATTCATAAAAATAGGAATCACAAAATGTATATATTTCATTTTATTATTATATTATTATAATATTATTTTATTATAATATATTTTTTAACTAATTATTTTTTAATTATTTAATAAAGCTTTAGCATACATATTTATATATTTATAATAAAGTAAATTAAGTAAATAATTTAAATCCATACTATTATTTACATTTTCTAAATACTTTAATTCAAAAAATAACTTTTTAATCCATACATGTTGATAATTAAATGATATAATGGATACATCATAATATACATTTTTTTCAAATAAATACTTATATTGTTGATAAAATGTTTTTTCTAATAATAATTTATTTATTTCTTCTGTATTAAAAAATATATTTTTTGAAGATTTAATATAAATACCATGATTTAAACAATTTTGTATTGAATCAACTATATTTGAAATGAAATTAGATGATTCATTTAATTTATCTACAAAAATATATGTACATAATCCATTATAAATATGAGATATATCATTTATAACATATTGAATATTATGCTCTTTTGATTCATATATTTCTATTTTTGCTTTATTTAAAATATATAAAATATTATTATTTAAATTCGTTTTATACTCTGGATTCACAAAATATATTATTAATTTATCATAATGAAGATTTCGCTCAATCAACTCTTTAAAAGCTATTTCAAACTTTTCATAAACATCTTCTTTTACTATAAAAATAATATGAAACATATTTTATTTTTTTACTTATTTTACTTTATTTTAATAATATTTATTACTAAAATAAACTCTTTAAGTTTTTTTTTTATTATTTTAATATAAGAAAAATATATATATTATTATTTAAATTAAAAATTAAATTAAAAATGAATAAACCTAAAGTATATTTTATTGTCACTACTTGCTTACTCCAACAAAATTTTGAAATTCGCAAAAAAGAATATTCTGATTCCATTAACACTTTAATTAATGAAGTTTCCAAATATAATCATTTAGAAACTTTTATTTATATTGTCGAAAATAATGGAGCTCGTCATACTTTTTTAAATGATTTTGTTTCACATCATAATCATGTAAAACTTAAAGTTATTTATACAAATCATAACCAAATACCTACACCCAATAAAGGTTTAAAAGAACTTCTTGATTATCTTTTTATTTTAAAAGAATGTAAAGAGATAAATGATCATGATATTGTTGTTAAATTAACCGGTCGTTATCGCTTTGGTGAAAATTCCACTTTTTTAAATATCCTTTATAACCATTATAATGATTATGATGCCTTTATTCGTACTGGCGCTTTTATGTATCCTTCACAAAGAAAAGATGAACGCGACCAATATGATTGTTTAACTGGCGTTTTTGGTGTTCGCGCACATATTATGCGAAATAAATTAGAAAATTATATTCAAAATTTACGCGATTATGAATGGGTTGAATGGGTTATTATAATGATTATACAAAACGCTTTACCAAATGAACGTATTCATTTTTTTGATTATTTAGGAATATGGATTAAAACTGTGTATATGAACGAATATCAACTTTTTTAATTTTCACTTATTTTGTTTATTTTAGTTATAAAAAATAATTATTATAATAGAAATTTATTATAATAAATGGAAAATCAAATGGAAAATAAAATAGAAAATCAAATAGAAGTTAAAAAAGAAGTTAAAAATAATATTGTTTTTATATGTGACCGAAAAATAATGAGTTTTTTTGAAGATTATATTAACACTTTTCACCATATATTTAATGTTCACATATTTTTATTTTCTAATACACTTCAAATTAAAAATTATTTAGATTCATTTACTATTCACAATGATACTGAAAATAATAACAATAATGAAAATAATAATAATGAAAATAATAATATTATAAATAATGCTTTAAAAAATACTTTTTTTATTTTTATGCAATTTCTTCCATCCGAAATTATAGAAAATATACATTTTTATATAAAACATCAATACAAATTGGGTTTATTTAATACGGAACAACTTTCCAGAGCTGGTTATGGTAAAATGATTAACTCTTATCATCCTTATTTTTATCGCGTTGATTATAGTGAAGTTAATTTACTTGTTGTAGCAAATGAACTTAAAAAAGTTTATTTACCTTACCAAGTTCATCATCGTGAAATTAAAAATTATCCTAAAAATGCTGATGTTTGTATTGTTTATCCTTACAAATCTGAACGACGTTATAAAATTATTAATGAATTAAAAAATAGTGGAATTAATGTTGATGAAATTTCTGGATTTTTAGGAAGCCGTGATGAAAAACTCTTTCGCTACAAAATATTATTAAATATTCATTTTGATGATGATTATAATATTTTTGAAGAAATGCGCTGTAATCGTTGTATTATGAATCAAATGATTGTGGTTAGCGAAAAATCTTGGTATGATGATTTACATTTATTACGAAGACACTTTTTATCAGTTGATTATGATAAAATTGTAGCTAAAGTTAAAGATGTACTCATTAATTATGATTTATATCATAGTCACTTATTTAGATCTTTTGAACAATTATTACCTGTTTATGACAATGATTTACAAAATATTGCTTCTCAAAATATAAATAAAGTATTTTCATAAATAAATATAATAAATATTATTTAATAATAGTTAAAGTACTATTATTAAAAAAATGAAAATTGGTATTTTTGTAGGAAGTTTTAAGCCTCCTCATAAAGGACATTTTGAAATGGTTAAAAATGCTATTATAAAAGATAAATTAAATAAAGTACTTATTATTATTTCTAAAAATCCACGTTACTTAAAAGATATTATTCAAAATCCACGTAATTATAATATAAGTGATTTTGAATCTGAATTTAAACGCTCATTTGATTCCAAAAGTAAAGCATATGATTATATTAAATCCATAAAAAATAAATATAAATCAATTAGTGCGGAAACTTCTAAAAAAATATGGACTATTTATTTAGATTTTTTAAAAGAAAAATGTAAAAATGATTTTACATATGTTGTTAAAAGTGGTTTTTTATTTTCACCCATTATGAATACAAATGTTTATTTAAAAAGCGAATTAAAAAAAGTAGAAGCTAAAAAAAATAAATATATCCTTTATAAAAGTAATAAAAACGCTGAAAATAGCCGATTTGATTACTTACTTGATAAATATAAAATATATAAAAATATAATTTCTAAAACCATTTCTGTTACATATAATGTAAATGCTCGCGATTTTAGAAATGCTCTTGATAAAAAAAAAAGTATTACAAAATTTTTACCTAAATTAAATCCATCTTCACAAAAAGAAATTAAAAAAATATTAAGTATTCATACTTAAATATTTATAAGAAACCAATGGTTTCTTCTCCTTAAAAAAGAACTTCATTTTTATATTAAATCATATTATTTTTTTTACAAATTTATAATATACATTGTTTCCCAAACTATGTTATTGAATATATTTTTTCAATATATTTTTATTAAGAATTATAAATTTCTTTGATATAATTGTATCAAAGAAATTGTTTGGGAAACAACTATATTATTTATTATTATTTTTATAAATTTATATTTTATAAGCGGTTTCTTTCATTTTACATAATAAAGTAATCGACGCATATTGTTCATTTCTTTATCCATTATTTTTGATTTCGATATTTTCTTCATAGGTGTTCCGTGTAATCTTTCTAAAATAAAATTCATTGAATATACACCACATTCACTATTTCCATATTGATGACGCTTATCATTATATAATATTTTTACCTTTTCACCTTTTAATAAAAACTTTTCACCTAAACGCACTATAAACATCTTTATTCCATCCACCGGTGGGTCGCCATAACTATCATAATAATTGATTTCAACAGGATCTTTAGCCATTTTCTTTAAATCTTCTGGTGTTAATGGGTCTTTTGCGATCTTTAAATCAATATACACCGCAACCCAATGACTTCCTGATTCTCCTGTTTTATCTAAATTAAATACAATTCCTATCTTTGTTCTACCTTCCGATCGCAATTTAAATGGGTCTAAATTAGATAATGGACAAGTTACTTCTACAGGACAATCAGAAGCACTTGCGTTATATGTTTTAAAATCAGAATAAATTCGTTCATATTGCTTTAATACTAAATCAATATCATAATTACTTAACCACGCATTCTTATTCTTTTTCCACTCTTTCGGCATATGCGGTTTAAATGTAAACGCTTGAATATCAATATCTTTTAATTTTTTTATAAATTCTTGACGTCTCCAACACTCCTCATCATCATCACAAAATGGTTTTAAACGCTCTTGAATTTCTTTCCATAATTCATATTTACTTACTTTTTCTATTTTAATAGGATTATAACCATTTTCATTTTTACGCTCTTCATTCATTGCTTTTGCTATTTTTTTTAATGATGTTAATGAATAACAAGTATATGAATCTTTCTTTTTTACTATTTTACCACCTTTTACTTTAGAACCTTCTGAACATACAGCACAACGGTCTTCAACTATTTCATAACTAAATCGTTTTATTTTTTGAACCATATTTATAAAATAATATTAAATAATTTAAATATATTTAATAACTACTATTAAATATATTATAAAAAAAATTTGTTTTTGAAAATATTAATTTAAAAAATTTTAATCTATTTTTTTATTAAATTATATTTTGAGAATTATAAATAAACAATTATACATAAGCATATAACATACCTACTCCTTTACTTTCTGTTTTTATTTCTGGTGTAAATGACTTAATAAAAGATGTAAATCCATTAAAATGATAATCTTTCTCACTAAATTTAGGATATGATTTTAATATTACATCCTTAATTTGTGATACAAAAATTGATTTATTTTCTTTTTTTAAAAAATCAATAATACATTTTTTTATTGATTCAATGGAATAATCTTTCTCTTCTTTAAAAGAAACTTCTTCAAAATCAATTACATTTAATAAGTCATCAATAGTATCACTTTCAAATAAATGTGTTTGATTATTGTTTTTCTTTTTAAACTTTTTATTATCATTATTATTTTGAATATTATTTTGAATATTATTTTTAATATTTACATTATTAAATTTCTTATTTTTAGATACTACGATTCGTTTATTTTCTCTTAATTCACTTTTATTTTTTCTATCTCTTTTAAAAGTAATTTTATTTTGATACACTTTTTTATCTTCTTTTACATTTATTTTAGCATAATCCTTTACATCTTTTGATACCTTTTTTATTTGAGTAATTAATTCTGGATTTTTATCCATACTATTTATTGCTTTTTTTACCATTTGTTCCTCATCTGGTGTTTTTACAATATCTTTTAATACAGATACATATTTACCATTTTTTATAATATTTTTTAATTTCTGAATATATTCATTATCATTCTTAAAAAATGAACCCAAATCAATCGAATGAAACTCTTCCTTAATATCCTCCTCTTTATACGATTTATTTATTTTTTTTACATTATGCTCATTATCATGATTCATTACACATAACGAATAAAATTGGTCACATTCATTTTTAAACATTGATGATGTTCCAAAAAAGTTTGTTGACATTCCTATTACAATCTTCTCTTGTGTATGAATTTTATCAATAATCGGTACAAAATCACGATCTCCTGTACATAGTATAAAAACATCTACATTATAATTCCGTGTATATAGCAACTCTTGAATATCACAACTCATTTTCATATCAACGGAATTTTTACTATGCTTTTTCCATAAATGAATAGATGTTAGATTATAATCTAAACAAGTATCACGCCAATTTAGCATTGCTGCTTCACTAAAATCACCATAAACAATTTTAAGTAGCACTTTCATATTCCATTTTTTTATGTAATTAAATAGTTCTGGAACGCCTTTGTATAAAAAATTATCTCCATCAATATAAATCGCACACGTTTTACCATCCATTTTTAAATTAAATTTAATTTAAAAAATAATTATTTTATATATATTTTTTATTTTATACTTTCTTTTCTTTTTATTTTACATTTTAAAATCATTTTTATTATTTTTTTTATAAATTGTTTTTTACATATATTCATATTTTATATATTTCTTTAATTTTAATCTATACATATATGCGATTTCATAATATTCAAATAATGATAAAAAATGATATATATAATTTACAACATAACTAAATGCTTCTTCTATATTATCTTCATCATCTACACTATAAGATAATGTAAGATTTTGCTCTTCTATATTTTTTTTTGTACTATTATAATAATCCTCTATAATTGTCCAATTTATAGTAAAATATCTAAAATCATTTTCTAAATCACTATTTTTAACGCACTTTTCTATATTATTACATATATATTCAAACTTATTTTCTATATGATCTATATTCTTATTATCTATTTTACCATATATCTTAAATATATCATCTATATATTGATAATACTTCATTATACAATATACAAAACCCCTAAAAAATAATAATACTAATTATTATTTATAAAAATCTTTTTATATTAAAATTTTTATTACATTCTTTTTTTTATTAAATAAATATAATTATATAATAGTACTATATAATGGATAATAATAATAATCAAGATTTAATAATTATTGGTGGAGGAATAAGTGGTTTATATACATTATATAAAATAATTAAAAATAAAATAAATTGTAAATCTATAACTTTATATGAAAAAAATAATTATTTTGGTGGACGCATTTATTCATTTCATGTAAAAAAAAATAATTTTAAATTTCTTTTTGAAGCAGGTGCTGCTCGTTTTTGTAAAGAAAAACATCTACTTTTTTATAAACTAATTTGCGACCTCAAATTACAAAAATATTTAATGTCTGGAAGCGCCGAAATACAATTTATACCATCTACTAAAGATTATCTTAACAAAAATGAATTACTTAAAAAATCACCATA
>JACCDW011045717.1_pt1 | contig 14286 bp, 24 predicted proteins | sample 7449781 | NCBI WGS metagenome assembly JACCDW01 (sample SAMN15323449, study PRJNA562643) | freshwater metagenome | isolation source: river surface water | place: USA:Blue River Watershed | collected 2017-08-18
AACATTACATTAGGGAGTTAACTTCACGAGGCTCTGAAAGAACCCTACTTTCGTGTAGTTGTCTCCATTGGACGCACAATCTCATAACTTGTGTGCCTTTGGCGACCCTTGGCTTCCCGAAAATACGGGTTTCTCATAGGCCAAGACCCGCGGATGCAATTTTGATGGTATCTCCATTGCACCAACTATCTTAGTTTCTTTGCGAAACGTTTAATATATACCTCATAAATCCAAAATATACCGGTAAACTGGTGATTATCGACGCATTTTGGAGATATCTACTGCTTCTTCGTCCGAAAATACAGGAACAGCGTTGCTCTTGTGCATTGTAGCAATGCCTTTGACTTTAGTTCCAGTATAGACCTTTGGAGGAGCAACTGTACAAGAACCAGCAGTAAAGGGCAGACTAGGAATCTTTGGACCTGTGTTTCGAATGTAGGGCGTGTTTACTACAGGGCTCATTACAGGCGCAGACAATGCTCGATTGCGCTTCTTGTCTTCGGCTTCTACGGCCCATTTCTTTTGTAGCTCTTTCCAAGATTCGTCCAATTCTCTTGCCTTTCGTGCGTGTTCAGCAGAAGCAAATTTCTTCTTGCCTTTTTTCTTGCCAGTGGTACTAAGCCACGGACCTTCTAAATGCATACTCAAAAGAAACCTCCAAACTTGTTAAACTATGCTACTAGTATAACAGGAAGTTTGGAGGATGTCAAGTCCAAATTAATTGGCTACTACTCTCGATACGCTAGTCATTACTGCGGCAATACGTCCAATGTCACGAAGTTGTTCTACTGTGTAGCCTTCCTTCTTGAGTGTTTCGTAATGTGCTTTTACACAGAAATGGCACTTACCAACAATGCTTGCGGCTAGACTGTAGGCTTCAAAACGAGCCTTGGTTGTTCCACCGTGGCTGGCAATAGCGTTCATACGCAACTGAGCTGGTAGGCCTTTTAGCTGTTCATCGTCAGCCATTTCAACATATGGATACCATATGTTGTTTTGTGCCATAATGCTTGCGGCAGTGAGAGCAGCATCAGCTTCTACTCGATTCGCCAGTTGACTATGAATCCAAGTCCATAGCTTACTGTTACCTGTAGCAAAGGCTGCGGCAAGTGCAACGGCTTCGGCTTCTTCAACTGGTAATGTCGAACGCTTAACCACTGCATCAATATTGAGTTTTGTGTCTTTGGCATAGTCAGGAATACTCTGTTCCTTTAATGCATCTACCCATTGTGTCATCGTGTCTGTTCTCCTAAAATTTTATAACCTCGACCTGTAGGATGAATTCCGTCGGAGCTCATATAGTTTACAGGTCTTGGTAATACTGTGTCTCCGTACTCTCTAGCAATCTGTTCTATAGCTGCCTGAGGAACAGGTTTTCGTTCTGCTCCCGGACTGATCCAGAATACTCTATCAGCCTTAACGGTAGCTCGCATTTTACGCAGTTCCTGTTCAGTCTTTACACCCTTGTGATCGTTAGCACCGAGACTGATGATTACAGTTTTAGCAGGCTGTGCTGAAGCCTTTGACAGATAGTCTTTGTTCCACTGCCAACTGTTCCAACCACCTTTGGAATAGGATACACATTCTGGCCTGGCCATAGCTGTTCCTACTGCAATGCTGTCACCAATAATCATACAGTCTATCATAGTATCCTCTTATCCTAAGAATAAACCAACCAGTACCAATCCAGCTACAAACCAAAGAACAAAACTACCGAGTTTATTATCGTAGTGTTTCTTTTCTTCCTCGGTAATCGGAGAGACATTAGATTTGCCTCTATTCTTTCTATGTAGATATTGTATTAGTACTGGTTTCATTTTACTTCCTTAGAGAGTTTCGCCGCCAATGGTGCGGTTGCAAGCACAGAGTTCGCCAGTCTGCAATGCGTCAAGCACACGCAGAGTTTCTTCTGGGCTACGACCAACGTTTAAGTTGTTCACAGTCACATGCTGGATTTCGTTGTTAGGGTCAACAATGAATGTTGCACGTAATGCCGCACCTGCTGGTGCATAAAACACACCAAGTTGTTCGATCAAGCTCAACTCACCGCGCTGTGTGTCAGCGAACTGGTGATGTGTGATCTTCTGTAGATCACTGTGTGCTTTTTGCCAGGCTACTTTGCAGAACTCGTTGTCTGTGCTGCCGGTTAGCAATACTGCATCACGGTCAGCGAAGTCTTGTGCTAGTTTGTCGTAGGCTACAATCTCTGTAGGGCAAACGAATGTAAAATCTTTTGGATAGTAAACGATTACTTTCCATTTGCCAGCAAAGCTCTCATCTGTAATTGTATAAAACGCATCTTCTGGCTGTCCTGGCTTAACGCCTGTGACTGCAAATTTTTCTAATTTATCACCAACTGTTTTCATGTGTTTCTCCTTGTGTGTATTGAAAACTAAAACGGAACACCTTGTTCCTTTAATATATTGTAATTTTATTTAATCTATAAATCAATGGTTTTTAATAGGTTTTACCTAATATTTTTTAATAACGCTAATAGGAAAAATCAATAACAAATTAAGATTAAAAAAGGGCTCCGAAGAGCCCTTGACTAATAGTGTTACCTATTATCTAAAAGACATTTTTACGCCAGCAGTAACCATATTGCCATCAAACTGGCTAACACGGTCTTGGCCATATTGGCGAGTTACGTCAAGACCAACGCTGAATGTCTTGTTCAAAGGAACGCTGACACCTGCTCCTACTACTGCGGCATAACCATTAGCGCCTGTCTTTGGATCAAGATAGACTGCACCACCTTTGACTGCTACTGTAGCAGGACCAATGTTGGCAACGTCATAAGAACCCATTAGGCTATAGCGATCGTAGTCATTAGTTCCACGATCGAAACGCTGGAAACCAACTGCTCCACCTAGCTTGCCTGCCTTGTCACCTACAGTGATACCAAAACCATTTTGGTTCTGAGCACCAGAGTAGTCACGAGCGGCAGTAACGCCTAGTTCTAAAGCAGAGGCTGCACCTGCGGCCAAAGCGATAATAGTTGCGATTGCAATTTTCTTCATAATGTATAATTCCTTTTAATACAATGACAGTATTTTTGTCATAGTGATAGTATATAGTGTTTCTACTAAGAAAGTCAACAAAAATGGCGCCAAAAGACGCCATTTTGAGTTAATAACTGTTTTTCATATACTCTATCATTGCCGTTTGTTCATCAATGGTTATAAACATATTACTATCTACAACTTCAACAGGGATTTCCAAATTATTTCTGCAGGCCTGTTTGATGACATCGTGAAGCATTGTGCCAATCATCTTTGGAACAATACGGGGATGGTGATGTTCAGGAGGATTGGGATAAGAATAACAAATTGTAGGGAAATCCTTAGCGGATGTCGGAGTCAGTGTAGTAATATACTTGTTTTCGTAAAGGGGAACAACAATCTTTTCCCAGGTATAATCTACAAGCCAGTCTGGCATTGAGGGATCTATCTTATACTTGAGGATCTTCATTGTCTAATTTCCTTAACAATGATTGAAGCCGTTGACGTTCACTGAATTCATCATTCTCACGCTCACCCGAAGAGGCAATGTAATGTAAAAATTCACCGTGCGTCATGCCCGTTGGCTGCACAGGCTCTCCGTCAATAGACTCAACAAATCGACTTTTGAATAGCTGATACCCGTCGGCACTGAGATAACACTTGGCAAACTTTATCTCTTCTGGTTGCGGATTTACAATCTTCATAATGCCATAGGGATCTGTTTGTCTCCTACGGATCTCCTCTAGGATACCGCTAAGTTTAGAAGTACTCATTGAATATCTCCTATATTATAAACAGCACTCAACGCCGAGTGTAATTTTCTGTAGTTTTCTTGTGCGGCTGCATATCCTGCGTCAAAGCCTTCCTTGTACAAAATATTTTCTGTTAACTCTTTTTCATCAGCATCTATTTCTTCGAGCATTTTTTTTAACGATCCTCGACCGCCGGTGGGGAAAGGTCCAAAATATGTCATATTGTTCCCCCCTTGGCGATTTTTGCAATCAAAGATTTAGTATCGTTAGTGACTTCTACTTCTTGATTGCGGTAAGGAGTTTTCAAAATTTGAACTACAGTTTTAGTAATTTCTTCGTCCTCGTGTTTGACAGTTTCTTCGAAATGAAGAACTTCGTAGATTTCGCCGGACTGACTTTCAAGCATTTCCTTTTTAAGGATTTTTTTCATTGGACATTTCCTTTTTAGTTGAGATGTACCGATCTGCCATTGACAGTAGAGGACCTGTTCCTCTACTGTCTACCTGGTATGTTCGCTTCTAGCATTGCGCTAGGGGCCGGGTAGTGACTCTCTCCGATCAGCCTGGAGTTAGATTTATTATACAGGAATTTTTAATTATTTCAAGAAGCAATTTACTCGAAGGTGAATAAACTGTTTAGGTGATCTTCTTCGGCTTTGGCCTTTGTTTCATCATCATAAGGATGGCTACCGTCAAATCTATAGTGGTAGCGTAGTGCGTCGGCGCAGACAATGTTCCGTTCGACAATGTGTCTTAGATCCTCTCTACCGCAGAGCAAACGGTCCTGACAAAGTTTAACATTGTCTGGCATTAAGTCAACACCGTAGATAGTAGCAAGTGCTTGTTCAAAGGTAGATCCATTCTCTATCTTTCGGATGAGAACTTCACCTAGAAACTGACCATCACCACAAGTTGGATCTAAAAAAGTTTTATCAGAGATAGTAAATAGACTTTGATCTAGTGTATCTAGTATCTCTTGAACTAACGGAGTTGGAGTAAAAACTTCACCTGTGGCCTTTACACGAGACTTATCTCGTTCTACTCCGCTCATATAAGACCGATTACGTATATGATCTATAATATTTTCTATATTATTCATACCAAGGAAGTTTCTCCATCATAGGACCACTAAAGGTATGAGTGTTTTTTAATGTTAGCATTCGTTGAACCTCATTTTGTATCTCTTTCGAAACTAACCATTTTTCTAATTTTTCTGCTTCTTCTTTGCTAGAAGCATCTAAACCAAAAATGCCGCTGCCCCATTTAGTTCCGTCATTTTTTACTATTGCAGTATTGAACAATCCTTTGCTAGGATTTTCGGCTACTAAAACAAAGTAAGGAGAACTAGAAACAAGAGAAGTTTTTGTTTTGTCTGCCAAGACCTTACTTACCTTAGACCACTGTATTTTATTGCCTCTATAAATCGAAGTCATAACATCGACACCGGTTGGATCTTGATTTGATTTTCGACTAAATCCACCGACTCCTCGACGAGGAGATAACCGTTTTCTTGTTGGATACAAATTAGGATGTGAGTTCAAAGGATCAACATAATCTTCTACTTCGTTTTCTACTGTCTTTGAAGCTGTAACATATCTAATATCAGGAATACCTACGCCAAACTGGTCTGTAACATTTTCTGACATATCGATCATATGTTTTTTAACACGTTTGTTATGTGCCTTAACTCTTACCTGTTGAGAATTCAAATCAACTGGCATCACCATAACTACTTTTTTAGCAAGTTCTAAACCTTGTTCAAAGAAAGAAGTATACAAAAGAAAGTCACCGTTAGAATACGGAGGATTAGCTAGCATTTGATCAAACAGGAATTTTTTATTATTGTTAGTACCTTTCAAATTAAAATACTCCTCTTGTGTTATATATTTGATATTTAAACTTTTTTCATCGATCGAATTATATTTAAAATATTTCGACCACCTATTACGAGACAGGCGATCAATCAATACGATAGTATCGCCTTTCTCAACATTATTGATAGCCTTACTAATATGACGATTGTCAAAAAGATGTATTTGCATTACTGAGCCTATCTCTAGTTGCCTATTATCTTATTATAGCATCAAATCATAAATTTGTCAAGATAGGTTTTAAGATGAGAATCATCCTCGCACAAACGATAAATTGTACTAATCGTTTCGTTAAAGTCTTCTGATTGCTCACATACTATTTTGAACAATTCCTGATCCACATTAACTTCTTCCCAAAGATCGAACTTTTCTAAGGTAACTCCTTGCTCACGAGCCACCGCTGGAACATTTACAGCGTTCTCTGCAAATGCTCTTAGAATCGCTTCTTGTTTAGCAACAGTTAATCCGGATTGATTTTTCTGTTTCTGGCGATTTTTCAAAACATCAAACGGATCTACTGTCCCGCCCTTTGCTGTACCTGATTTTAATGCTTTTTTAATCTTTCCCGTTTTAGGATCAACACATTCGAGAATAATATCTCGAATATCGTCATGTTCTTTCAGCATAACCATTACACTTGCGACTCTTGTTTGTGCAACAGCACGTTTGTCTAACACTTTCTCTGCCCACTCTGGAGTAATATCCATTGTCGTTGTGCTTTGATTGCAGCCAATATGAATCAAACTATTCAAGTGAAGGATTTCTTTGAAAACAGGCAGTTTGCCTTTCTTTGGCCCTGAAGGTAGTTCACTTTCAAACACATCATTCCATGCTAACTGATCTATGTTTTCGGCAGTAGTTACATGAACCATATTACACCATTCCTTACCTTCTTCCCACGTTGCACCCCTATGGAACGCCTGTATCTCATCTGCTGTAATAAGATTGTCCGAAAATACTGCGGCATTACCAATAGGTACAACACTAAAACTTGTAGTAGCCATTCCAAAAGAAAGGAACACTACTATCTTTGTAGGGTTATCTTTGATTACTTTCTTGCAAAACTTTTGTGCTTCTTTTGCATTTGTAGTATCGCCATTAACGGGCTGGTAAAGGTGTTCTTGACCATTTACTATATTTAGATTGCTGTTCAAATATTTTGCAAGATCAGTGATAGGAGATTTTTCTGTGGCGCAGAACCTAAAGAACCAATGCGGGTGTTTGCTTGTATTTTTCAGGCTAAAGTTATTAGTAGGCGACAATAGAAGTTTGATAAAACTTGATATAGAAGCGTGTCCAGTTGTACGATCTTTCAAAGCATCTGCAATATTGACTAGACCGTGTGCATTTCCTTGAAAGAAGTTAATGCTAACAAAGTTACGTTGTACAGTATCAGTTGGCTGGAGAATTTGCATTTCCCAGTATTCGATAGACAGGTCTTTTAACTTACCTAAGAATGGCATATCGTTTAGAATCTTTCTGCCTCGCTCTTTGCGAGTTCCTGTCATCGGAATAACTTGAAACAACATGCCTTTATTAAAATAATGTTGTGCAACCTGTTTGATGATCGCACGAGACTTAGGTGTATGAGATTGATCGTCGCATTCATCTATATAGATAATAATCTTTTGATTACCTTTGTTAGCCGCATCAATCTTCTCTACTGTTTGTTGTGATTTTTTAGAGAGTTCGGTGTCTGTGTCTTCGTCTTGTCCATGAATAGAGACAGTAACTATATCAGGTACAATGTTATATTCATTGTTATCTTCTTCTGCTGAAGATTGTGACGTAAGATTTTTACCAATGTATACAGGCATACAGTTATTACGTCTTGCATGTTCTAGTGAAATAAGAGTCTTACCACTACGCATACAGCTACCGAAGTTAATTGCCTTATAACCTTCTTCCGTTGCTTTTGCCAATAGCTCTAATCCGTAATGCTGAACTACACGAAGTTGAACGGCTTTGAAAACAGGCTTGCGAGTAAATTCTTTGAGTTCTTCAAACAGTTGTTCAATAGTTACATCCATTACCCATTCGGAATCGTTGCCTTGATCGTTCTTTTCAAACTTGTATCCTTTCTTTCGCAAATGGGCGTGAAACTCTTTGTCACGGAATGATTTGCCGTTCCATTTCTCAGCTTTTACATAAATTGGCTTAGTTCCTTTTTTACGATGCAACGAAGCATTGGTCATAGTCTCTTGATTACGGAGCTCGACATCTCGATGTGTGTCCCCGGCCTTGATCATTCCGGGCTTTTCTTCCACTTCTAAAAAGTAAAGTTTGTTTATTCCATCATCATTAGAGTTCAGTGAGAAGTTTTTTAATTTATTAATATGCTCCTTAACACTCATTCTTCATCTCCCCAATCTGCCGAAGCAATTTGCTCTGCTTCAAAAGCCAATGCCTCAGCTTCAGTAATAAATGTATCCGAAAAGGTAGTCCAGCCGCCTAGTCCACCTTCAAATTGTACTACCCATTCTCCTGGACAAATTTCAATAACTCTAGTTGCTACTCTGCTCATTTTGAGCCCTTTCTGTGTGTCTGTATGCTACTAGTATAACACCAATCTTTAAAGAAGTCAATGCCAAAATAAAAGACACCAAAGTGCCTTAATCGAATTGAATCGTCCAAAAGCTATTGACAGACGCATCCATCGCCCTTGCGGGTCCTTGCTAGCCAAACAGTCATAGAGCAACTATGTTGCTGAATTTATTTATTATGAGGACATAAAGAAACCCGCCGAAGCGGGTTCTACTATTTTGGATGACAAGGCATAGTTGCCTCGGAGTTGCAGTTTCTTAGGCTGCTAGAGCAAATCTGCTTGTGCCAGAAACAGTGTTTCCAGTGAAGCTCATTGCGCCAAACTCGAATGTATCAGCGTTTGCTTTTACTTTATTTGCTTGATTTACGGTCATCGCCTACCGTGTTGCCGTCTCTACTATCTACCCCTGTCGAAACCATGACTGGCCCATTAGAAAGAACTCTTTAGTATAGTCTGTAGCACTTGTCTGTCTCTATACAGGATGAAGAATTCTTTCTGGTGGACCAGGCGGGAGTCGAACCCGCGTCCAGAAGTCCTTCGCTTTGAAGGGATTACAACAATTCTTTTAGGCAGGCTGGATGTTGCTAGCCTGTGCGCCTTTCATACCTTGAGTTACTTCAAACCTTACACTCTGTCCTTCTTGTAAGCTCTTGAAGCCACTCGAATTAATCTGTGAAAAGTGTGCAAATAAGTCTGCGCCACCGTCGTCGGGAGTAATGAAACCAAAACCTTTGGCATCGTTAAACCACTTTACTTTTCCTGTTACCATTATGTTACTTTTTCCTGTTATGTTAAATTTTCTGTGTGTGTAAATTTTAAAGTCTTACTAGAACTTCTTGAGTCTGACCGTTTATGACCATTACTTGTTTTTTATAAGCAATACCGTCTATGTAAACAACTTCGGCTGGAGGCTGTTGTACAATTACAGGCTGTGGCTGTTGAACCACAACTGGTGGTCTTGTGGCTGCGTAAACTATAGTACCGCCAATGACTGCAGGAACTACCCAACCCCATCCGTGTCCTCCACGATGGTGACCGCCGTGCCAATGATGTTGCGTCTTTACAGGACCAACCCAACCCTGACCTTGAATCATCGAATTACTAGTATGTCTAGGATGATGATTTGGATTGTATTCTGCACTAGCGGTAAATGCTATAGCAGACAAAATGATACCAGTAACGATCTTTTTCATAACAGTCTCCTTTAAGGGTTAGTATATATTTAACGCCTGTCAGACGGATTTTGTTGACATCAGTTTGGTATGGAGGATCATATTTTCAGTGACTAATTTGGTAATTGTTGCTAAAAGTATTAATCTATCCTGATCCGATGTTAGATCTTTGTCGAACTGCTCCAAAATGCTAGAACCAATCATAGCCATTGCCTGTTCTTTGCCATCTTTAAAAACTCCCCAATCAAATGGGTCACCTTCTTCGTGTGCAAAGGCAATGTCGATTAATTCTTCTAAACTTATTTTAGCCATCCAATTTTCTCGTTGTTTGCTTTTCTACGATCGTGTTCTTCGGGAGTATTTGGATATCTCCAGGCCCAAACTGCGACTAAGGCCATAAACACTGCGGTACTGATAATACCAACGGGCTTAACGCCGCCTGTCCACATTAGTATAAGGCTTAATGACATCATTGTCAACATCAAATAGCGTAGCTTCTGTGGAAATACCCGTTTTTCATTCCAATTGGTTAGGAATGGTCCAAAGATTTTGTGATTGTAAATCCAACGATGCATACGCTCGCTGCCTTTGCTAAAACAATAGGCCGAAAACACCACAAAAGGTGAATAGGGAATTCCTGGAGTAATAACTCCGATATAGGCCATACCTAGACTGAGAAAGCCTAGTATGTTCCAAAATAGTTTTTTAATTTTATCCTGCATTTACGTTTCCACTTCCTGCACTTATTGTATGACCTGCATATTGGTCGCCCTGTCTGCCAAGACCTTTACCGTTGACTTTTACCGTTCCGCTGAAAGATGATAGACCAGGTGCATGGGGACTACAGCCTGGAGCAGGATGACTTTTCATAGCGTCCCCCTCACGGACAACTCCGATGCCGTTAACAAATACATCACCTGAACAGGCAGCGGTAGCCTGTGTAGTTGGGCTGTTACAGCCGCGCCCTGCACCGTGGGGTGTTGCTACTGGTTCGGTTCCGTTTCCTCTTGCTACTGCTGGCATATCTGTCTCCTTATCTTAGAGCAATACCTGTGGTGCTTTGGATAAACTGATCAGCAAACTCTTTGTCAGTTGCTTCGATCACTACCACAGTACCCTTACTTAACTTTACTTCTTTGTCGGGGCTAACAGTAAAAAGATAAGGCATAAGGCCAGGACCTTTTGGTCCCATACCAATAACCTGTGGATGTTTTAGTTTGTAAAACATTGGGCCGTCGTCAACTAGTTTAGCAACTAGTTCTTCTCCGCTAGTAAGTTTAAGAGTAACAACTTCACCAATGGTAACACCTTTATCAATTAACATTTTCTAACCTTTTCTTAAGTTCTGTAAATCCACCTACTAGTTCTTCACCTAGAAAAATCTGAGGTACTGTTCTAGCATTTGGTACTGCTTCTAACAATTCTTCTTTGGTATAACCGTCACCAATCTTACGTTCTTCAAATTCAATACCCTTTTGCTTTAACAATGCTTTTGCCTGATCGCAATAAGGGCAATGATATTTGCTCCATACAATAGCTTTCATTTCATTTCCTTTGTGTCATATGTCTGTTGGAAGATGTCTAGTTTAACAGCACCGTAGTCTCCCTCGCCGTGTCGGACAATAACATCATTTCCTTTGGTATATTCTAAATCACCCCAACTGGTATGTAGTACACCGTCGTGGTCTGCCAGTTTGGCATACTTAACAATTTTTTTAGGGGTTGCAGTATGTTCATCATCTACATCATATTTGTCTGCAAACGATTCTGGGCTTACTGGATATTTTTCACCTTTTGGTCCTGTGATAATTTTGTGTCCTGCAACATACTTAACAGGACCTTCTAATGTGTCAACAGTACCGCTGTCTGTGGCAGTATCATAGTGAATAGGCTTAGCTAATTTAAAGGTTTTAAATGCACCATCTTTAAACCAGCTGTCGTCAATTTTGCCTTCAATAAGATTAATATATTCTCTCAGTGTTTTCATACTTAACTCGAATAAACTACAGAACCGTTTTTATCAACAACTCTTACTAAAATCGCACCTTTTTGTTTTTTCTGTAGTGCGGCAGAAATGGCTGCGGCTTCCGTACCAAATGTTCCTATGTTTGTCCAGGACTCAAAGGGACTTTTACTTTTGAATTGTGCTTTATACATAATTTATATTATAACGTCGGTAGTGCATCGTAGTCAATACCGTCACTCATAACTCCTATAACATAGTTAGTTGATTCGTTTTCCTGTAGTGCAGTTTGTTTTTTGCTAGTATCACTGTGTTTATTGAACCAAGGTATCGGTGTTGACTTTGGTGCAGGATTGTGATATTTAATACCAATATCTTTCAATGCTGATGCAGCAGTATAATCAACAAAGTCCTTAAGAATGTTAGCGTTCAATCCAATCACAGGGCCTTTGTTAAACAGATAGTCTGCCCAGGCCTTTTCTTCACGAATTACATCTAAGTACATTTCATAGACTTCCTGTTCGCACTCTGTTTTAATTTTAGCAAAGCGTGGATCTTCTTTAACCACTTGATTAATCAAATAGGCAGTCCACCCTTTGTGTAGTAATTCGTCTTGAAGAATAAGACTAATGATATTACCATTGCCGATAAAGATTTTATTTTCAACCATTGCCAAACTTGTAGCAAATGAAACCATAAAGCGGAATGCTTCTAATGCATAACTGGCGTGTAGTGCTAGATAAATTGCTTTGATATGATGACTCTCTGCAACTTCTGTGCCGGTTTCTTTGAAACAATTTAATTGGTGTAACTGTTCATAATACTTGCCTACACTGCTAGCCATATCTACTATCTCTGTTGTATCGTGAATAGTGTTAAACACTTCCTTAGGCACGTTGTAGATATTACGAATGATGTGACTGTAGCTGCGACTGTGGATGTTAGTTTCAAAGAATGTCCAGTTATAGACTAATGCTTCTAATTCTGGTAGACTTATGACCGGAGTAAAGATTTGACTTGGGCCGCGGCCTTGCAGACTGTCAAGAGCAGTTTGCCTAAGCAGGTTACTAGTGAAGATATGTTTAACTGCATCTGATGCATCCTTAAAATCTTGTGCGTCCTTAGTCAATGAAATTTCTTCAGGTACCCAAAAGAAACCACGTGCTGTAGTTTCAAAATTTTGAATCTTTGGATATTTCACTTCTTCAAACCGTTGGATAGTAACTGGACCAGATGGATCCAGAAACATCTTACGTGATAGATAGTCTGTCTTTGTGTTTAAATTGTATTGTTCTCTGCTCATTGGTGTTTTCCTGATGCAAGTACGATCTTGCAAATATGTTCTAATCTTTCTATATGCTCATAGGCACGCCACGGACTGGTATCAATAGCAACTACTCCGTGTCCTTTGATTCCTACAATATCATAGGCAATGTTACCGTAATCATCTAATTTTAAATTTTCGTGGCAACGATCAGCAAGTTCTTGACTAATAGGAGGAACATCTCCTACATTAGGAGCAACTTTAGTGTATCGACTAAGTTCTGGAAATGCGTCAGTGACTGTACTAAGATCAATTCCGGCGTGCATAGCCGCCACACAGTAAGTAGGATGAACGTGTACTACTACCCGAACATCGTTACTGTGCTGTCCCATATTTTTTTGTAGTCCAAAATGTAATGGAATTTCTCCGCTAGGTTTTAGATTGGCGCTGATATCAGAATAAAACTCTTCACGCCACATTAGACTACTGACAATCTTAATCTTTTTAAATTGATCAGGTTGTAGTGTTTGCTTACGCACACCGCTCGGTGTAATATAAAAATGATCACGGTCATGGTGACGAATACTTACGTTGCCATCACGACTGGTAATCCAGTTACGCTTGTAAGCGTCAGTCATTATGTCACAGATAGTTTCTAACATTATAACTTACAGGCCTCACAGTCATCTTCTAATTCAACTTCAGGATGGTACCCGTTATGTCCGTTATACTGTACATCCGGAGTTGGTTCTGCTATTGCTTTACTGCCAGCCTTGTTAATTAAACTATAGTAGAAAGTCTTCAAACCCCAGTAGTGAGCCTGCATTAAATTCTTAGCAATCAGCGTTGTAGGCACTCTGCGATCTGCCCAGTGTGCAGGATTATAGAATGTGTTTGTTGAAATACTTTGATCAACATAGGCAGCTAATACTGACGCAGTTTTTAGATAACCGTCGCAGTCTTTCTGTTCCCACATTAATTGATACTTATTCTTAAGTCTGTTATACTCAGGAACTACCTGTGTGAAACTTCCTGCCTTGGATTCCTTAGTCGAGATAAGCGACATAGGCATCTCAATGCCATTAGTAGAGTTGATAACCACAGAACTAGATTCAACAGGAGCAATGGCCATAAGTGTTGCATTTCGTACTCCATACTGTTTCATCTCCTTACGCAATGGTTCCCAGTCAAGTTCTGGCGTAAAGTCTGCAAGATCATTTACACCCTTTGAACGATGTTCCCAGGGAAATGTTCCTTGGCCGTATCGGGTATGTGAGCTATGCTGACAAGCACCTCGCTCTTTGGCCAATTCTACTGTGGCTTCTGTTAGATAGAAAGCCTGATGTTCCATCCACGACTTTACCTCTGCCAGTGCATCCTTCTCACCGTATCTCAGACCACGCTTTGCGTGCCAGTAGGCTAGATTGGTTACACCAATCCCTAATGGTTGTATTTCGTCGTTGGACAGTTTGCTTTGAATACTTAAGAAATCCTGGTAATCAAGAATGTTACACAGGCTACGCTGTAGAATCCTGCAGGCTCTACGCATATCCTCTGGATTTCGGAACGATCCCCAGTTGATAGATCCCAGTGTACACAACGCTATGCGTCCAGCCTCGTCGTCTAATCTCTTAAATGGACGGGTGGGTAATAGGATCTCACAACACAGATTACTTTGATAAATCGTGTGATACTCTGGATCAAAAGGTCCTTGGTTC
>JACCDW011253985.1_pt1 | contig 14285 bp, 13 predicted proteins | sample 7449781 | NCBI WGS metagenome assembly JACCDW01 (sample SAMN15323449, study PRJNA562643) | freshwater metagenome | isolation source: river surface water | place: USA:Blue River Watershed | collected 2017-08-18
TATATTTTACATTACATTTATGTTTAGTTAAATAAGATTCATAATATTTCATAGAAGCACGATGATAAGCTAATTTTAATTTATGAAAAGCATAATCAATGAAATAACGCGGTTCTTCAATTAAATAGATGGTTTTATAATCTTTTAATAAATGTATATTTTTAAATAAATGAACTGGAAAAATTAAAAATGCTTTATTACTCATTTTACTATTTTAAACTTTTATTTTTTATAAATAAAAAGTTATAGAAAAATAAATAATATAAAAAATAAAAATATATAAATAAATTAAAATAATTTAATGTAATTCATTTATTTTACAAACTAAAATATATAAGTTAATACTTTAGATAAAACATCATAATCTACTTCTCCTATTTGATTATTATATGATTTATATGAATATCCTTTTTCATTATAATTAATACCTGTTTCTTTTAATTTTTCAACAAAAATTTTATAGTTTTTACAATATCGTAAACTTAACGTTGGATTTTTTAGATTTTGACGATATATTGGTAAATTAATATAATTTTTATTTGTTAATAATGAATCATTTAATGATTTAATTAATAAATTCATGATATGATTACAATCATCTTCTTGGTCTTTTTTATATTTTTCTAAAAGTTTATTCTGTTTTTCATTATACTCATTTTGTATTTTTATATAGTTTTCATGTTTTTTTTTATAATCAATATTTATATCTTCCTTATTTGGAAATTTAAAATTAAATTCGTCGTTATTCATTATTTTATTGACTTTATAAAGTTAATAAACTATTATTGTTAATATATTTTTATATTAATTGTAAAATTAAAAAAAAATCATTTTTTATATATTTTTAAATAATTATTTAGACTAATTATTTAGACTGTTAAGATAAAATAATATAAAGAAATAAGAATATATTTAATTATAAATCACTTTGTAAAAATGGATAAATTAAAATTAACTTCAGACAATTCTATATACATATGTTTTTGTTGTTTAAAATATAAAACAAATAAAAAATCAGATATGATAAAGCATATAAATAAAAAAAAACAGTGTAATATAAGTTATCAATTACAAAATAATTTAACAAAAGATGAATTATATGAATTATCATTAAATCGTCGTTTTTATTTTTTATTTGATTATAAAGATTTGCTTTTTGATGATTATATTTATGTAATTAATCATTTTCATGAAAAAATAAATTATATTAAATATGAAGATATTATTAAAGAGAATTCTCAACCAAATAATACTAATAATATTTCAAACATTATTTTAGAAGAATTAAATAATAATATAACTACAAATAAAGAAAATAAAATATTTGAATGTATAAAATGTAATAAAAGATATAAATATAAAAAAGATTTAATAAACCATCTTAAAAATAAAAAAAATATATGTTATAATAATCAACTTATAAATAATATGATAAAAGAATTTAATTTATTCAAAAATACCTAAAAATAAAATAATTAAAATGAATTAAATTATTTTTGCGAGAAATTATTTAAAATTTCGAAAAAATAAAAATATAATTTTTAAATTCCTAAAAGTGATTAAATATATAATAATTATATATTTAATTAATACTACTATTTTCAGTAATAAAAATATATTTATATAAATTAAAATAATTAAATTCGTATTTTTCGAAAAATCGAATTACATTTTATGGACTTTATACGATTTATAGGATTTATGCGATTTATGGACTTCAGAGAAAAATTTGAAATTCACATTTAAGACTTCGGATTTAAAAACCGTTTTTTTATTTTTAAAATTTTTTTAAATTTTGGCGAACTCAAATATATGAATTTCAAATTTTTCTCTGAAGTCCATAAATCGCATAAATCCTATAAATCGTATAAAGTCCATTAAAAGCATAAATAAATTTCGAAATTTCGAAAAATAATTGTCTTAAATTTATGTAATTATATTTTATTACCATAACTAGTAATATGTATAATAATATTATAATATATATTTTTTATATGATTTTTATATTTTTTAAAAAAAAATATGTTTTTTCGAAATTTTTCATTTTTTCGAAAAAACGAAAATTTCGTTTTTTATGTGAATATAAAAATATTTATAATAAATAAGAATAATTAAAATAATTTATTTTAAAATGGATAAATTACCATTAACTTCAAATAATTGTTTATATATATGTTATTATTGTTTAAATTATAAAACAACAAAAAGATGTGATATGGTTAAACATTTAGAGAAAAAGAAAAAATGTACTTTAACCTATATTCCAAAAAAAATGTATTCATTTGAAGAATTTTCAGAATTATCTTTAAATAATCGTTTTTATTTTTTATTTGATTATAGAAGTTTATTATTTCAAGATTATATTTATATTATTCATCATTTTCATGAAAAAATAAATTATATTAAATATGAAGATATCGTTAAAAATAAATCATATTTAAGTAATTTTTTGGAAAATGAAATAATAAATAATGATTTTGTGGAAAATGAAATAAATTCAGATTTTATAGAAAATGAATTAAAAGATGATAAATCAATAAATAATAAAAAAGAAAATGATGAATGTTATGTTGTAATTGAAGATAATGTAAAATTATTTGGTTGTATGAAATGTCATAAAAAATATAAATCAAAACAAAGTTTGGTGAATCATTTAAAAAATAAAAGTATTTGTGAAAATAATCAATTATTAAATAGTATGATAAAAGATTGTAATCATAAAAGTATTGTTGAAATTGTTGAAGATAGCAAAAAATTACAACAAAATATTGTTAATTCTTTTAATAATAACAATTTAAATGTTCAAAATAATTATAATAATGCACCAACTATAAAATTGGAAGTAAATGATTTTGGTCGTGAAACCTATTCTTACAATCATATTCCAAAAAGTTTTATTAAACAAGATGACTTTTATTTATATAAAAACTTTTTAAATAAACTTATGGAAAATAAAGATAATCAAAATATTTATTTTATGAATTATGATGAAGATATTAAAGCTGAAAATAGAAAGGCTATTGTATATGCCGATGAAATATTATATAAAATAAATGAAGATAAAGCAATTTTTATGATGCTTGAAAAATTAAAAAATACAATGGATTCTATTTTATTATCCAAAAAATATACAAATAGTTTAATTGAAAATTCAGCTGAATCAGATGAAGAAAATAAAAAATTAGAAGAAAAGATTGCTGAAATCAAAAAATATTATCATGTGATTAGTGGACATTTTAAACATGATACTATTTTTAAAGATTATGATGTAAAAGATAAACAATTTTATAATTTAGCTCATAAACGACGATCTCGTGATATTTATACACTAAATATTAAAGATATTGTAAATGAACACGGTACTCCAATAAGTGAATTAAGTAATCATAATTCAATACAACAATTACATAATTTTAATCCAGATATAGAAGATTATGCGTCAACACGATTACGAAATAAAGATTTAAAAAAACGAAAAGATGAAATTACTTATTAACATAAGATAATTAAATAAAATAATATTTTAATGGTTACCATTAAAAATGATTATTAAATAAAATTACTTATTAACATAAGATAATTAAATGAAATTACTTATTAGTAATCATTACTATAAGTTTCATAACGTTTATTACCAGAAGCGCGATTTTTAGACTTATTAAATTTTTGTCCGCGTTTTTCAAAATTTTTATGTTTTTTAAGTTTATTTTTATAAGCTATTTCTGTACTTTCAGTATCATCTTCTGATTCTTCCTCTTCTTTAGTTTCTTCTCCAACTTGTTGTGATTTTTTTGTACTTTCAGTATCAACTTCTTCTTTTATTTTAATATTTTCAATTTTTCCATAAATAGCTTCTAAAGTAGCATTTCCATCTTCTTCTTCTTTTTGATTCATTTTACTCATTTTTATAAATATTTACTTTAAATAATATTTAATTTATTTATATTATTGATTTTTAATATAATAATAATAAAAAATCATTTTTTATATTTTTTAAACTATTATTTTTATAATATATAAAAATAGTAAAATATAAAAAAAATATAAAAAAATATAAAATGTTAGAAATTGAATCTTTATTAAATAAAAGCTATTATGATTTAATGTTTACAATTGAAGATTACAATAAAACTTATGATAAAAATATACATATTGTTGTAGCAAAAATAAATAATAATTTAAAATTTGTTAAATATATATATTCCAAAGATTATTATTATGTACATTTACATACTAATGATACAATTATATCTAATCAATTAAAAGAAATTTTACAATTACCTTATGAAAGTGATAGACGACATGCTACTTATAAATATTTTTTAGAATTAATAAATGATGTAGAAAATAGCAAAAAGTTATATATTTTAGATATTTTTCAAAAATAATGATTTTTATAATTTTTAACAATATCAATGAATATTGTATAATTTAACTTTATTAAATTATTATTATTCTTGTTTTTATGATGTATTTTTATTTTTATTTTTTTATATATTTTATATACATCACTACCTTTTCCTGGTAGACCGTATCCGAGAAGATTATACTCCATAAATGAGCCACGAATCACTAATAGTACTTATTGACTATTAGTAATAATCCCAAGGATAATCGCACTTTCTATAAGCGCGTTCCACAGATCCATATTCTCGAATCGCATACAGTTCCCACGCTCTATAATGAGCGTCTTGATCAGCTTCATCAGCTTTATCAGCTTCATCAGCTTCATCCACCTCATCAGCTTCATCAGCTTCATCAGCCTCATCAGCTTCATCAGCCTCATCAGCCTCATCAGCTTCATTTGGTCCACCGATAGCTATTTGACGAACTAATCCGCCATCAATAGGTACTATAGGTACGTCCCACTCCATAACTTGTAGAGCAATAGGAATATTGTTGTCGTTAATGAAATCCATTTTGAAAACAATCTTTTTAAAAAGCCAAACGTAAACTTGATTGTTATTGTATGGCTCTAATACAATATAATATTTGATAATATAAATTATTTTATATTTATACTATCATTTTTTAGATAAAATAGTAAACGTAAATAAATTTTAATTATTTTTTTATACCAGACTTAAACATTTCCATTATTTCAGCCCTCATTTCTGGTCCATATGTAATAATAGGTTTAGGATAATCAATAGCTTTATACTTTTCTTCATTACAAGCTTCACCCCAATTATGAATATCTTTTGGCGCTACATCTTTTAATTCAGGAACCCATTTTTTAATATATTCCGCAGTTTTATCAAATTTTTCACTTTGTGTCCAAGGGTTCATAATTCTATAATATTCACCTTTATTTTCACCTGTACTTGCGGACCATTGCCAATTTCCATTATTTACTGGAGCATTTATATCAACTAATTTTTGAGAAAAGTACTCTTCACCCCATCTCCAATCAATTCCGAAATTTTTAACTAAAATACCTGATGTAATAAGTCGTGCTCTATTATGCATATAACCAGATGCATTTAATTCACGCATTCCAGCATCAACTGCTGGAAAACCTGTACGGCCTTCACACCAAGCTTCAAATATTTTTTTGTTATTTTTCCATTTAATTCCATCATATTCAGACCACATATTTTTATTTTGCCCTTTAAAATTAATTACATGAGGAAAATAATATCCAATATAATACCAAAATTCGCGCCATAATAATTGATTATTTAAACCGTGTTGTTTACCGAGTTTATCAGCAATAGTCCAAAAACATTCGCGAATAGAAACGCAACCAAAATTGATATATGCGGAAAGAAGAGTGGTATTTTTAGATAATACATTTCTATCATTTTCATAATTTTTAAAATCAGTTATTTTAGATAAACGTTTTAATCCTTCACTACGACCACCATGATAAATAATTTCGGAATTTGTTTCATATAATTTTTCAATATCTTTATTTGTAGCAACACATTTTAATTTTGATTTTAAAGAATTTATTGTTTCAAACTTTTTAAGTAAAGTACTACTACATTTAACTGGTTTAGGAAAATCCATTTTGTAAGCATTATTTTTAAATGGAGTGTATTTTGTATATGGTTTGCCATCAGCTTTTAAGAACTTTCCTAATGGCATTAATAAATAATCTTCAAATTCATTATGAAATTCTATATTTTCATTTTCGCAATATTTTTTAATTTCTTCATCACGATGAATCGCATAAGGAGTATAATCACGGTTTGTATAAATTGCGTTAAAATCATAAACTTTTTTAACTTCTTTTAAAGCTTTTATATTATCTTCTTGAAGCATAAGAAGACCATGTGGAAGAAGATTATCTAATTCTTGAAGTGATTCAATTAAAAATTGAAAAGAGTTATCTGAAAAATATTTATTTTCTTTTTTATTTGATTGTTCAGGTGTAAAAATAAAAATTGGAAGTACAGATTCTGATGTTTTTAAACATTCAATTAAACCAATATTGTCATCAATGCGATAATCACGTCGAAATATAAAAACTGCTTTTTTAGAAGGCAGCAGAAAGTCGTCAGATTTCATTTTATCTATATTTATGATATATTTTTTAATATAAATTAAAATGTAATTATTATATTTTAATTAAATCATTTTTTAATTATTTTTATAAATAAAAAATAGAATTATAAAAATGAGTGAAAAATTAAATCATATAAAAAAAAATAAAGTCAGTATATTTTTTGTATTATTTTTAAGTATACTTTTTATACTTTATTTATTATGTAACCAAAAATTAAATAAATTTGATACATATTTTTTAACTTTTGTACTTATTATTCAAATAATTACTTTTATACTTGTTTTTATTACATATAATGAAAAACTTATGTATATTTGCCATTATTTATATTGTATTATAATAATATTTGGTTTATTTTTATCAAATAAATATGCTTTATTATATTTTTTGATTGTTATCATTTATAATACATATTTAGTAAAATATAGTATTTGTATTTTTTATACATTAGATTGGAATGATACAAATATACCATATATTGACAAATTAAATACAAAATTATTTTTCCCAATATTATTAACACTTTATATAATTAAATATTTTTATACTTCACGTTTTGCTTTTTCAATTTCATAAATACGTTTTCTTAATGCTGATGTACTCCAACCGTGTGTTTCTCTATCATGAAAATATATGTTACACGGTAAATCATATCCAGTAAATTGTTTTCCAATATAATCATTTCCTAAAATACGTACATCTGCTTCTAATGTTTTTAATCCATCATATAATTCCTTCTCAGTTGAATAAATAAATATTTTATCAATATATTTAGAACCTTCAACTAAAATTTTGCGTTCTTCAAAAGATAATATTGGTTTATTTTTTTCAGGACGGTCAATAGTTGGATCTGTTTGTAAAAACGCAACAAATAAATCACATTGCTCTTTACCATCTTTTAACATAAGTGTGTGACCAGCATGAAGAAGGTCAAAACACGAAGCAGTAACACAAATAACTCGATTTTTATTTTCTTCACGATAAGCACGAATTTCGTCTAAAGTGGATGAAGTACACATTTTGTTTTTATATTTATTAAAAATATTTTATTTAATATTTTTTAACAAATTAATTATTTTTAACAAATTAATTATTTTTAACAAATTAATAAAAAGAAAATGTTCTCAATATAAAGGGAAGTTCATAAGAAACCATATAGGTTTCTTATAAAAATGCCAAGATGTCGTTTATGTAATCAATCAAGTAATGAAGAAGATCTTCATATAATTTGTCATAAATCAGATAACCATTCAATATGGTGTATTGATTGTATTAAAGATATAATTGAAAAAGCCAAAAACAAAGAAAATATAATATTAACTTGTCAATTATGTAATAGTGAAAATATATTAAAGTATGAAGTTGAAAGTAATTTAGAAAAAAGTGTAAATTATCAATATGTAAATGGAAAATTACATGGAGAAAATGTAAAAATATATTATGATAATAATATGTGTACTAAAGTTAAAAGTATTGGAAATTATAATAATGGAGTATTATATGGAAAATATATTGAATATGATGAAAATGAAAATATATTAATTTTATGTGAATATACAAATGAAGGCTTACTTGATGGAATATATTCAAAATATGTAAATGGTAAAATAGATTATGAAATCACTTATAATGCTGGTATTAAAAATGGAGGAAAAACATATTATTATAATAATTATAAAGATATAAATGATGAATTAAATGGACGTATTCAAAAAATTGAATTTTATAAAGAAGATAAATTAAATGGTTTTGTTACAACGTATGATGTAAAACATAGAGTTCCATTATATGAAATGGAATATAAAAATAATTTACGAAATGGTAAATGTATAATTTATGAATATAGTACAAGCGAAACAGGAGAAAATGGCGAACATAAGTTAGTTCATAAAATTGAAAATATATATAAAGATGATAAATTATATAATGGTGAAGAGAAAAGTTATTATGACGATAATAATAAAAAAATAAAAAATAAAATAGATTGTATTGATGGTATTAAATTTGAAACAACTTATTATGAAAATGGAAATATTAAATCCGAAAAATCATATCAAAATGAAGTATTACATGGAATTGCTAAAGATTATGATATAAATGGAAATGTAATAATTGAAGAATTTTATAATAATGGTAAATTAGATGGAGCTGTTGTAAAACATATTTATAAAGAAAGTATTAAAAATATTTCTATAAGTGGAATTAAAAAAATGGAAAAAAAAATAGATTCAAATAAGTCATATTCTTATTCTGAATTATTAAAAAGTGATTTATTTTTAAGTAAAGAAGTAAAACAAGAAGAGCATCAAAAGCGAAGAGCAAGAGATGTTGAAATTTTTAGAAAAAATCAATTTTCTGATTTTGGTTCAGTAATATGTGATGAAAATGAAAATGAAATAAAAGAAGATAAAGAACCATTAGAAGACCAATTTAGTACTTCTAATTTTAATGATCATAAAAATATGATGAATGATGAAGACCCATTTATCAGAAAGATTAAAGAATTTTCTTTTATGTAAATTTATAAATTATTAACAAATACTTATATCATTATAAATTAAAATTTTAATTTATATTTACATTGTTAATAAATTAAATCATTAGCGTTATAAAACATTATTTATATAGCTGGAAGTTCATTATTTGCCGTCTTTTCTTGAACAAAAAAGGATGGCCGCTACTTGTCTTCCCATTTCCTTTATCAAAAGGGAAGTTCTCCTATAGGAGAGAAACCGATATTTTGATATTTTATCTAACAATCTTTGATTGTTGATGGATAACCTTTTAGGTCTTATGAATCCCACAAGTGGGATTCATTGATAAATAACCCTTTGGTAGGTTTCTTATTTGTCAACATAAAGTGCTTTAACAACAAAAGCAACAACTAAAATGACTAATAAAACAATTAACCAATAAATAGTGCTATTATCAGTTAAGAAATCATTTATTTTTTCTAATGTACTTCTATTTTTCTTTTCTTTTTTCTCGCGTTTTTCTAAAGATTTAATAGATGTTGCTTTATTACGTTTTGCTTTTATTTCTTCTCCTAAATCACTTTCTTCATTATCATCATCACTAATTCTAATATTTGGAGTTGGTCGTCCCATTCCACTTCCATACATATTTTGTCCTCCTTGCATCATTTGTCCTCCATTCATCATAGGACCCATCATTGGTTGTGCCATATTTACCATATAAGGATTTGGATTAAAAACTTGAGCAGGTACAGCAGGGAAAGTAGGTCCTTGTTCAGCATAAGGAGGTTCAAAAGACCAAGCTCCCATTCCCATACTAGGGTTTTGTCCATACATATTCATTCCCATTTGTGGCATTGTAAAAGGATTATTTGGCATAAATTGTTGACCATATCCTCCTCCCATCATTTGAGATTTTGCTTTATAAGCAGAATCTTCAATTTTAGAGGAACTCATACGAGGATCAACGCGGAGTTGAACACCAGTGTTTGTATAAACTTGAGCAGGAAATTGATCATTACTATGACTAATAGACATTGCGTAAGGATTTACTGGATTTGAACTATAACCAGCATTACTAACATATTTAAAAGTACTTTCACGACTTCCTACAAAACTTTCTAAATTAGAAGGTTGAACAGTATAACCACCATTAGGATAATTATTTTGAATCATTGGATTAAATTGGTTTTCATTAACCATTGGATAAGGTTGATTCATCATATTAGGATTAGAATATTGATTTTGAATAGGAACATCATAATAACCGTTATTTAAAACAGGTGCTTGAAATGAATTTTGCATATATGCCATTTTTATAATTACAATATTACTATTATTTAAAAATATAATTATATAAATTTTTAATAAAAAAATATTTTTTTTTTTAAATAAATTTAATTAAAAATATATATTATAATTAGAATAAAAAAAATGAGTGGAAAAAAACAATCAACAAATCCTGAAAGAGCTGAAAGAACCAATTTTACAGGAAATGTACCATTAAATAATGCTAAAACCGCAGAAAATATGATTGAACCACCAATTCAACTTGCTCCTAGAACAGCTAGAAATAGATTAAGAGAAGAAGCTCGTACTAGAGGAAATAATGCTACATATAGACGTTTAATAAATGAAAATTTTAAAGCACAATTTGAAGCTCATCCTAATATTCAAAAAAGAATGAAAAAAGTAATGGAAGAAAGAAGAAGAATAGAAGAAAGAAGAACTCCAGAAGAAAGAGAAGCTAGAAATAGATTAAGAAGAGAAGCACATGATAGAGAAGATTATGTTACATATAGGCAATTCGTAAATGAAAATATTAAACCAATAATGATGAATAGAATGGAACAACCACAAAGAGAAGAAAGAAAAAGATTCGTTGAGGAAGAACGAAAACGAATAAGAAAAAATATAATATCTAGAAATGCACATTATAGAAATATGCAAAGACGTTTAGCTGAAATACGAGAAGAAAATAGAATAGAAGAAAATCAAAGACGTAGAGAAGAAAACCAAAGAAAAAGAGAAGAATATGAAAGAAGAAGTTTATTAGTTGAAAATGGAATATTAGAAGCTCCTATAACTCCTCCTCCTGTAGCTCGTCCTTTAGCTACTGTTCGCGTTCCTAATAGAAATCAAATGAGACAAAATGCTTTATCTAGAATAAATATGAGTGTATATCATCAATTAGTCAATGAAAATGTTGAAGCAGAAATGAGAAGAAAAGGTTTACTTGGTGGACGTCGTAAAATTCAAAAAAAGAAACAAGTAAAAGGTAAAGGTAAAGGTAAAAGTAAAGGTAAAAAATAAATTTAAATAAAAAAATATTTTTAAACAAATTTTTAATATAAAGGAAGAAGTTATATTAAAATATAATTCATTTAAATAAATTTAAATAAAAATGGAAGATTTTTATAAATTTATTAAAAATAAAAAAGTAGTAAATACTAAAGAATTAAATATTTTTTTAAATCAAAATACTTATACAATTCTTTCTTTAAATGATTTAGAAAATGTAGCTAAACTAATGCGTTTAACACAAAATAAAATTAAAAATAAAGAATCAAACTATTATACTATTATTTTTGATATTAAATCGCTACGAAAATATACGGATATTTTAAATATGAATGATTACAATATAATGGTTTATAATAATGATAATTCAAATTATGAATTAATAAAAAAATATGAATCAAAAACATTAATTGAAATTTATTTTGATTATCAAATGGAATTTGAAAAAAAGTATGGAACAAAAAGTGTAGTTCTTATGCAAGTTGGTGGGTTTTTTGAATTTTATGGTATTGATAATGAAGTTGAAAAAATTGGTAATTCTCGTATTGTTGCTGATTTACTAAATATTATATTATCACGTCGTGATAAATCGAATTTGGAAAATAATCGTAAAAATGCTTTAATGGCTGGTTTTCCTATTGCGAATTTAAAAAAATATGTAAATGTACTTATTCAAAATTCTTATAGCGTTATTGTGATTGAACACGTATCTTCAGCACCTGATCCATTACGTGAAATTACCCATATTTATAGTCCTTCAACCTATATTGAAGACAATAATGTTGATAATAATTCGTTTGTTTCTATTTATATGAATGAAAGTAAAGGTTCTTATTATGTTGGATTAAGTGCGTTTGATATTTCAACTGGAAATTCATATGTATATCATATTCAAGATATTAATAATGATAAAAAAGCTATTTTTGAGGATATTTATCGTTTTGTTGAAAATTTTAACCCAAAAGAACTTCTTTTTACATCGTATAATTTAACAAGTATAACTTCAGAATATATTCAAAATATATTAAATAATGGAAATCGTATACTACATAATAATTATAATATTATGAATCAAAATGATACTTATTTAAAAGTAAATTATTTAAATGCTGTACTTGAAAAAATTTATAAAAACCACGGATTATTAAGTGGTATTGAATATATTCATTTAGAAAAGTATCATGATACAGTTGTTTCATTTGTTTCTGGTATTCAATGGGTTTATGATCACGATCCAAATATTATTGAAAAAATCAAAGTTCCACAACTTTATGAATATCATAAACATTTGATTTTATATCACAATGCGTCACAACAATTAAATTTAGTACCATTACATAAAGAAAATTCATCTACAAATGATAGTAAGTATAAATCACTATATGATATTATTAATAAAACATCAACATCAATGGGGCGACGAAAATTAAAATACGATTTACTAAATCCAATTACAAATATTGAAGCACTTGAAGCATCTTATCAAAAGATTGAATCTATGAATGATTACAAAACTATTGAAAATGTATTAAGTATGATTATTGATATTGAAAAGTTACATAGAAAAATGAATTTGAAACTATTACATCCACAAGAATTTTCATCATTATGTATTACATATAATCATATTAAAGAGTTATTTAATTATGTAAATATCAATGATTATGGATTAAATGAACAAATTGTTAAAGAATATGAATCTTATATGAAGTATATTGAAGAAAGTGTATATATAATGGAAATGGGAAAATATAATTTAAATGATATTTCCAATTCATTTTTTAAAGTTGGAAAATATAATGATTTAGATGAAATCCAAAATAAAATTGTTGAAATTGAAAATTATATGAATAAAGAGTGTGCTTTACTTAATCTTGAAATTAAAAAGTTTGATAAAGCGGCAATGAGTGGTGAAGGTGTTGTTAAAATCGAAGAAATTAATAGTGGTTATTATATGAGTACAACAAAACGTCGTAGTGAACTATTATCAAAAGAAGTGACTTCAAAATATAAAATTGAAAAAGGTGTTGGAAGTAATGTGCGAATTACTCATACACTATTTGAAGAAAAATCAGATTTATTAATGACACTTCGTTCTAAAATTGGAACGATTGTTAAAGAAAAGTATTTGGAATTCTTAGATTATTTAATAAATAATTATGGGTCTATGATGGAAAGTATTGTTCAATTTGTAGCAACAGTTGATGTAATTAAAAGTCATAAAAAATGTGCTTTATTATATAGTTATCATCGTCCTCAAATCATTAATTCTGAATCACATCAATCTTATATAAATGCGAAAGGTATTCGTCATCCAATTATTGAAATTATTGAAGATAGTAAAGCATATATTAGTAATGATGTATATATTGGAAATAAATGTATTGGTTTTCTGTTATATGGTGTCAATGGTGTAGGTAAATCGTCGCTAAGTAAAGCAATTGGAATCAATATTATTATGGCGCAAATGGGAATGTATGTACCAAGTAAAGAGTTTACTTATTATCCTTTTACAAAGATTTTTACACGAATTAACGGAGATGATAATATATTTAAAGGAATGTCATCATTTGTTGTTGAAATGAATGAATTACGTTCTATTTTAAAGTATTCAGATGAACGGTCAATAGTATTAGGAGATGAAGTATGTAAAGGAACAGAAGAAACATCTGCATTATCAATAGTAGCATCAACAATACAACGATTTTCGGAACGTAATGTAAACTTTATATTGGCAACGCATTTTCACAAATTATATGAACTATTAAATAAACGAAATTTACATAATATTTCATTTAAACATTTAAGTATTGAAATTGATAAAAAGAATGATATGATCATATATGGACGAAAATTAATGGATGGAATGGGAAATACAAATTATGGTTTAGATATTGCACGCTTTATACTTGAAGATGAAAATTTTATGATGAATGCAAAAGTAGTGCGTGATGAAATATTGGAAATTGAAAATCGTATATTAGTACCGCAAACATCAA
>JACCDW010252420.1_pt1 | contig 14284 bp, 11 predicted proteins | sample 7449781 | NCBI WGS metagenome assembly JACCDW01 (sample SAMN15323449, study PRJNA562643) | freshwater metagenome | isolation source: river surface water | place: USA:Blue River Watershed | collected 2017-08-18
ATTTTACATTTTTCATTTACAACATGGGATGAGTCGACCTCTCTGGGATCACATACATCGGAAAGATAATAATACCTCGAGCAATGTCTAGATGCGTGATTAATGTGTGACGCTCTCCTCGGCCTCGCTCGGAGAGCTTGGATTATCCTCAAAGGGAACATTTATTATTTCATTCATCAATTTCTCCATTCTTCAATTCTTACATTCGTACATTTCATTCATAATTTTTCATTTTTCATTTACAACATGGGATGAGTTGACCTCTCTGGGATCACATACATCGGAAAGATAATTATACCTCGAGCGAAGTCGAGTGTGGTAATCTATCAAGCCCCAGATAAACCTTCCCTTCCGTATTTTGGTCTAAACCATATTCCAAACCCATACTAGATCTCATGAAATCTTTATTGATTCTCTGCCTTTTGTTCTTCTCATGTTCAATACAATTGCATGCATTTGATCCTGTGCTTGCGGGAAAATTGCAAAAGTCCATTGATAGCATGCTAGTGGCAAAAAATGTGAAGGGAATTTCTGCTGGAGTGTACTATCCTGGTATGGGAACATGGAAAGGCGTGAGTGGGATTTCACATGCAAGTGTGCCTATCAATTCCGATATGCAATTTGCCATCGCAAGTAATACAAAACTCTTTACTGCTGTATTGCTATTGAAACTTGCAGAGAATAATCTTCTTAGCATTGATGATTCTTTGTATGAGTTTCTACCTACTTACAGAAACATCGACTCCACCATCACGATCAGACAACTCCTCAATCATACCTCCGGGTTGGCTGATGTCACAAGCGTATCAGGCTATCCGGATTCGATCATGAATAATCCTCGCAGAATATATTCTCCGGCTGAACTCATGACTTGGGCTGGAGAACCAACATTCGCTCCGGGAAAAGGATGGGAGTATTGCAATACGAATTATCTTCTCGCAGGCATGATCGCAGAAAAAGTGACCGGACAAAGCTATGGCAAGTTATTGCGTGACAGCATACTAAATCCACTAAACTTGGATAGTACATTTCTCGATGTATTCGAAACTGTTCCACCGGTCATTGCACATCCTTGGCAAGCAGGAAAAGATAATAATGCAATACCTCGCATTGCGCTCAATAGCGCAGCATGGTCTGCAGGAGCCATGTATTCCAATTCCTCTGAAATGATACAATGGTATGATGCTTTGATGAATGGTAAAGTGATTAATGCACAATCACTCAAAGAAATGACAACTTTCGTTGGTACAGGGCGATATGGAATGGGAATTGCTGAAACCGTGGTGAATAATGTCAAAGTCTGGACTCATGGCGGACAAATCTGGGGTGGCTATAATTCCTCAATGATGTATGATCCGCAAACAGGCATCATTGTCTGCGTACTCACCAATCAACTTCCGTCTCAGGCATTTCAAATTAGCGCTGAAATGATGTCTATTGTCAAAATAACTGCGGTCGACATAGATGAAACACAAGTGCAAAATACTATCATCTACCCCAATCCCACAAATAGTATCGTGCAGGTCACAATCCCCAATCAGGAGATTCTATCAGTGCGATTACTTAACTCAAATGGTGCATTTCTCCAAGAATACACAGGATCTTCTTTCTCAGTCTCACATCTCCCTCACGGAGCATATTTCCTCCATGTTCAAACAAATCAGAAATTACATGTGATGAAATTAATCAAACAATGAACTGTAAAAAGCCCTCTATTTGAACTATATCACTCAGCGAATCGTTAATAGGTCATCGTTTATCGCAATGGTATACCAGATGAATCAAGCAGACATACATCGAGTGATTGAAATGGCATGGGAAGACAAAACCTCTTTCCAGGCAATCAAAGAGCAATATAATCTCTCCGAAAGCCAAGTGATGGAGATCATGAAAAGAGAACTGAAACGTAGCAGTTATATCATGTGGCGTAAACGCGTTCATACGAGCATCAGCAGGAAACATCCCAAAAAACGATCAATTGGAATCGAAGAATGAAAATCACCATCATCTCCATCATTGTCATTGTCTTAGTTGTATTACTTGCACAGGTATATAGCACGATGAGTACTGAAAAAACAGAACAACACAAGTATCAAGTGATTAAAACATATGACAATGTTGAAATTCGGAAATATGAACCTGCAATCTTCTCGAGCGTAAAAATGCAAAGCAAAACCTATGAAGAAAGTTCAGGAAAAGGTTTTCGAGTTTTGGCTGGTTATATTTTCGGCGGGAATAAATCAAATGAATCCATTGCAATGACATCTCCCGTCACCATGGAACTTGGCGAAACAATGACGATGAAATTCATGGTTCCAAAAGGATATGATATGAATTCTCTTCCCGAACCAAATGATAAGAACATCACTTTTGAAGTGCAGCCTGAAAAAATCATTGCGGCTATCAGATTTGATGGTTGGGCAAGTGATGAAAAGATTGCAAAGCATATCACGCTCCTAAAAGATGCACTCGCAAAAGCCGAAATCAAGCATACCAATAAGTTCTCCTATCTCGGATATAATCCTCCATATGAAGTCATCAATCGACGCAATGAAGTGGTCGTGGAAGTGATTGACTATAAGTAGAACACGTTTACATGTTAATCAAGATTCCTATATTTGTTCAGTCATTATTCTGGAATCTCACATGAAGCTCCTCCCTCTTATTCCACGATTGCTGAGCATATTGGCAATTGCATTTGTCAGCCTCTTTGCGCTTGATTCATTTGAGCATGGAACAATAAGCGAACAAATCTTCGCATTTCTCATGCATATGATCCCATCATTTGTTCTGATTATTATTCTTGCGATTGCTTGGAAATGGGAATTAATCGGAGGTTTCCTCTATATTTTCATTGGTATTGCGCTTAGCCCTTTCATTTTCATGCATAATTATCGCATGAACCACTCCATATGGATCAGTTTAGAGGTCATAGCACTCATTACATTCCCCTTTATTCTTGCCGGAATTCTCTTTGTGTGGAGTCATTACCAGAAAAGAAAGACATCTACTTCCCTCACCACATAAATTACCTCTTCCAAACCCTGAATCTGCGTAATTTTGAAACATTGATTTCAATTACGATATCCCATGATACAGAATCTTCCAGTCGAAGGCATGACATGTGCCGCATGTGTGGCTCGCGTTGAAAAAACCATTAAGAAAGTAGATGGTGTGACCAATGCTACCGTCAATCTTGCAGCAGAAACTGTTCGCATTGAATTTGATTCAGATGAAGTTTCACTGGAAACTATAGCAAACGAATTGTATGAATCTGGTTATGAACTTATCATCAAGCAAGAGCCAGATAATGTGTCGGAAAGACTCCTCGACCGAGAAATTGATATTCGTAAAGATTTTTTTATCAGTCTAGCATGCTCTCTCCCTGTTCTTATTCTCTCCATGGGCATGATGTGGGAACATATCTCTGAACTCTTTCCAATTCCTTTGACCACACTCAATTATCTCTTCTGCTTATGTTCACTTATTGTATTACTTATTCCTGGAAGACGCTTTTTCATTCCCGCATGGAAATTGGCTTTGCATGGTGCTTCAGACATGAATACGCTTGTTTCACTCGGGACAGGTATGGCTTGGCTATATAGTACTTATGAATTGATATTCGGTGAACATGCAGGGCATGCACAACACTTATATTATGATTCAACGACTACCATCATCACACTTGTTCTGCTCGGGAAAATGCTTGAAACAAAAGCCAAGCGCAAAGCAGGTAATGCATTGCAATCACTATTGTCATTGCAATCAACAAAAGCTATGAAGAAATCTCCTGATGGATCTTTCATTGAATGTAATGCTTCCGAGATTCTTGTGGGTGATATCATTCTCATTCGCCCGGGTGAATCTTTTCCCGTGGATGGCATTATCCAAAGCGGAGAGTCCACTTGCGATGAATCTATGCTTACAGGTGAATCAGAACCGATATTGAAACAAATTGGTGATTCTGTAACCGGCGGTACAATCAATATCGATGCTTCACTTGAAATTAAAGCAATCGCAATTGGAGCTGATACTGTATTATCTAAAATCACTTCAATCGTGAAAGATGCCCAAGGATCGAAAGCAGCCATTCAATCTTTAGCCGATACAATGTCATCTGTGTTCGTGCCTATCGTAATTAGCATAAGCATTCTCACATTCATCATGTATTATACATTCATGCATGCTTCACTCAATGAGAGCATATTGCCTGCTATTGCGATTTTGCTTATTGCTTGTCCATGCGCATTGGGACTTGCCACGCCGACTGCCATCACGGTCGCTATCGGAGCAGGTGCAAAACATGGAATCATCATTCGTAATGCAGATGCATTAGAGAAAGCAGGTTCAATCGACATTATTGCTTTCGACAAAACAGGTACGCTCACGATTGGCAAACCCGAATTACAATCCATCGAATTCTTGAATGCTCACTATTCACGAGAAGATATATTGTCATTTGCTGCCGGCATCGAGCAATATTCCATGCATCCATTTGCTCAAGGCATCGTGCGAGAAGTTGATGTGATACTACAAGCAGATGAGGTCAAAGAATTCCCCGGAAAAGGAATGAAAGGCAAAGTTTCAGATCATTATATTCTCATCGGTAAATTGGATTGGATCAAAGAGGAAGGCATGCATGTGGACACTGATTTTTTCATGCAGAAATATTATGAGGGAGAATCTATTCTTGGAATGTGCATTGACAGTATTCCAAGTGCAATCTTCATCTTTTCAGATACAGTGCGGACAACTTCAAAAGAGATTATTCAAACATTACATGATGATCAACTCCAAACAATGATTCTGAGTGGAGATCAAGAATCTACGGTAAAGAATATTGCTAATCAACTTGGAATACAACAATATCATGCAGGACTCCTTCCTCATGAGAAATTGGAGAAGATCTCTACATTGCAAGAGCAAGGACACCGCATTGCCATGATTGGTGATGGCATCAATGATGCGCCAGCTCTTGCAAAAGCACATCTTGGAATTGCAATGGGAAGCGGTACTGACATTGCCATGAATACCGCTGACATCACTATTATGAATACCGATTTACATGCAGTGGTAACTGCGATTCGATTATCGAAAAATACCATGCGCATCATCAAGCAAAATTTCTTTTGGGCATTTATTTTCAATATCATCGGCATACCACTTGCTGCTTTCGGATTATTGAATCCAATGTTTGCCGCAGGTGCAATGGCATGTAGTTCAGTTAGTGTCATCTCCAATTCACTTCGCTTGTCATCAATAGGAAAATAATATGATTATTCTTCGAATACTATGTATGCTCATGATAGCGACTCTTGCTTCATGCACAAAAGAACAAGAAACGCAACTCAAATCAGCCAAAGGCGGCAAGAATTATGGCGGAGTCTTTCGCATCAATATGATTCGTGGTAATCCAAATGGGCTCGATCCAGTGATTATCAATAGTAAGCTGGCTGACGACATTGCATTGCAAGTCTATGATCGATTGATTTCATTTGATTCAAGTCTTGGTGTGATTCCTGAAGCTGCAAAATCATGGGATCTTTCAGCAGATGGGAAAGAGTATGTATTCCATCTTCGAACGGACATGATATTTCACGACAATGCATGCTTTCCAAATGGGAAAGGTCGAAAGATGACTGCAAAAGATGTGGAGTATTCACTTACTCGCGCATGTGATCCCAAAGCTAGAACCGTTCATTATTGGGCTTTCAAGGATAAAGTTGTCGGAGCAAATGCATTCTATGATGCACGTGTCGCAGGAAAAGATGCAAAGAATATTGAAGGTATACAGGCGATTGATGATAGCACATTGAAGATTACACTCACACGCGCTTATTCACCATTCCTTTTGCTACTCGCCAATTCACTTGGATGCATTGTACCCAAAGAAGCTATTGAAAAGTATGGAAGAGATTTTTTTCAAAATCCTGTAGGAACTGGGCCATTTGTATTTGTTGAATGGCGACCCGATATTTCCATGACATTCAAAAGAAATTCCAAGTATTGGCAAAAGGATCAAGCAGGAAATCATCTTCCCTATCTGGATTCACTGGTGTTCACTTTTATCAAAGATGACAAATTACAATTGAAAGAATTCACTGATGGCAATCTCGATGAATGCTTCACATTACCCACTGAATTCTTTGAGGATATTGTCGATACAAAAACGAAGAAAGCTAAAGCGCCATATAATGATTTTCAGTTACAATCTTCTCCTGCACTCCTCACTTGGTTCATTGATTATCTCTGTATAAAAGCTCCTTTTAATAATCCTGATGTACGCCGTGCATTCAGTTATGCAATTGATAGAAAAAACATCGTGAAATATGTCTTGAAAGATGCTCCATATGGTCCTGCACTACATGGCATCACCCCACCAGTATTCAAAAACTATGATATCAATGAGATTCCCGGTTTTGATGTGAATATTCAAAAGGCGCGTGAATTGATTGCAAAAGCAGGATATCCGAATGGAAAGAATTTCCCAAAAGTTACATTCCATATTTATCCCGAGCCAAGACTTGTGCAAGTCGCAGAAGCTGTTCGATCCATGATCAAATCCAATCTCGGTATTGAATTACAAATCCAAACGATTCAATTTTCTGAATTCTTGCAATTGGCCGAAGAAGGCAAGCTTGCGATGTGGGGCACTCGCTGGTATGGTGATTATCCCGACCCAGAAAATTATATAAATCTCTTAGATGGAGCGCTTGTTCCCAAAACTCTCAGCGAGCCTAGCTATCCAAATAGCACAAGGTATACGAATCCTCAAGCAACAGCACTATTTGCACAAGCTATGGCGGAAACTGATGAATCAAAGCGCATGATATTATATAGGCAAGCAGAAAGCATGGCAATTGCTGATGCACCTGCAACGATGCTTTTTTATGAAATGCATTATCGCTTGCTTCAACCTTGGGTGCGTGGGTATCCGCTAGATGGTCTTGCAAGAGTTAATCTGCGAACCGTCTGGTATGATAAAATTGGAAAGTGATAAATGGAAAATGAAATGAAAGAATTGAAGAATGGATGAATTGAGAAATTGATGAATGAAATGATAAATGGAAAATGATAAATGATGACCCCGAAGGGGTCGCATATAGATAACATGAAGCCATGGAGAAGCCGCCGATGACCCCAAAGGGGTCGCATATCTCCTCCATGTCGATCTGAATCACAGTGATTGCTAAAACAAGTACATATTGCGGAATCTCTTTCTTCTTCATTTTATTGTTCACATCATGTGGGACAATACGATTAAGCAAAGATTATCGCAATAGACTACAGACAAATCAACAAATCAATATAGATGGAATCACAAGAACATATCATCTCTATAATCCATCGCAAACAATCAATAAACCAATAGTATTTCTCTTTCATGGGAATGGTGGTAGCGCTGATGGTATTGCAGGATTGACAAAAGTAAAAGCTCCTTATCTCCCTTGGTTTGAAATCGCAGAAAAGGAAGACCTTATACTTGTGATACCGAATGGAATGATTGGTCCTGAAAAATCACAAGGATGGAATGATTGTAGAAATGATGCACGCAGAATTCCAGCAACTGACGATGTAGGATTCATCAATACACTTCTGGATACATTACAACAAATATTCCGATATGATGCACGAAAAATCTATATGGTTGGTACATCAAATGGAGGGCATTTCGTCATGCGTCTTGCTCAAGAATTACCGCATCGAATGACGGCATTTGCATCTATTGTTGCTACATATGCTTCGTCATCTAAATGCATATCTTCTTCCATTCCAGTTTCGGCTTTATACATGAATGGAACTGCCGATCCACTCATACCATATATGGGTGGCAATACCGAAAATGGCTCCATCATCTCCACTGATAGCATTATTTCATATTGGGTACAGAGAAACAGAACGCAAACAACTCCTACAATCACGCATTTCCCATCTAATGGTAATTCAACTGTAATATCATATCATTACCAACACGGAATACATGATACTGAGGTAATATTATATAAGGTAGAAAATGGCGGCCATGTAGAGCCAAGTCGAAGAGAACGGTATTCTTTCTTGTGGACTTCATTTGTCGGCATTCAAAATGGAGATATTGAAAGCGCAGAAGAAATATGGAAATTCTTTAAAAAGAAGATTCGTAAGTAAATCATAGAATCAACATAAAAGGCAAGCATGAATACTCATCAATACTCAGCAAATATTGTATGGACTGGAAATACTGGTACAGGCACTTCGGATTATGCATCCTATTCACGCGATCATGTGATTTCGATAGAGCATAAACCTGATCTACCAGGATCCTCTGATTCCATTTTTCGTGGAGATGTCACAAAACATAATCCCGAAGATATGCTTCTCTCTTCGCTTTCTGTTTGCCACATGCTTTGGTATCTACATCTTTGTGCAGATGCAGGAGTTATTGTTACTGCTTATACAGACAATGTGGAAGGTATTCTGGAGTATGGAAAGAATGGAGGTAGATTCACCGAAGTAATATTGCATCCAATTGTTACAGTAAAGTCTGAAGATATGATACCATTGGCTATGTCCTTGCATTCCAAAGCACATGCATGCTGCTTCATAGCTAATTCAGTAAACTTTCCAGTACATCATCAACCAAGTATTTTGGTTACATCTACACAGAATACATGATTTTCAAATATTTGGACACAATAATATCAAGTACATTCATTATGTCGTTAATTAAAAGTATTCAATAGACTATTTTACACATGAAGAAATGAATTGTAGATTTATTGATTAACATATCATTTACCACAATTCATAATACAAAAATCCAACATTATTCAATTAAGAATGGAAATGTTTGAAATCTTGAAATGCCTTTCAATGCGACAATATATACTCCTGCTTGCAAATTCAATTCTAATCCTCTACTTTTTGCATCTATATCATCAAGCCACTTGTCAAACACCTTCTTCCCTTGAAGAGTAAATACAGAAACTGAAGTATATACATCATTCAGCTCAATCTGTACTCTACCATTTCCCAAACATGAGATTATAGGATAGTTATCACTTACATCTTCAAGAGAATTAGTGGAACTTGAAGGTGCATGCGCTCCGATGGATTCTCTAGCCATATCTTTTGTGAACTCACCAAAGAAATCTCTCTCACCAAGATTCAGCCCAAATTGTTTTTGCAAATCAATACCGGAATTCGCAAATGCAGAATTTGCTACAATTCTATAATATTCTAAATCAGCATTTGATGAAGGATATTGTATTGGAGCTGCTTTTCCTAGACCCACTATTTGTGGATCGGCGAAAACTCCTACATCAGTATTTCCTACTTTTTCACAATCTTCACATTCAGCTCTGAATGCTTGTAATGAAGGAATGTTTTTTCCATATCTCATCAAGAACGATTTACCATTTGCCCAGTATCCATTTCCTTTGAAATGTGGTTTTTGATTGACAAATGATGGAGGGACATCAAGTAATTTTACCCCATCTGTAATGATTGCATTATTATATGCTCGGATATTTGACATCACAGATCCATATTCCGTCAATTGAACCGCTGCAAAACTTGGATATGTATTTTTGGGAGCCGGCGAAGTAATGATGGTATTATTATGCATAATAAATCCATCCCAACCAGTATTTGGCGCAGTGAACATCGTCACGCTGGAATTATTTGTTCTAGCATCATTCACACTAATGGAATATCGCATGAGATTATTCCCCCATGGTCTTGCTCCATCAAAATTACCGAACAAATATCCCGCACCATCATTGTCATGAGAGTAACAATATTGAATAATCGAATTTGTAACTCCACCATCCAAGTCAAATCCTAAGCCATCACATCCTTTGCCTTTTCCGGATGAATTATTGTGCGATTCACAAAATTGGATAATCACATTATCTGCAGCATATACCCAAATTCCTCCTGGTCCTCCACATGCTGTATTTTCTGTACCATTATTGTAGGCTCTAGAATATTCGATAATTGAAGAATCAATTTGTGACAAAACAATTCCACTTCCTTTATGAGTAGGAGCATCATATCCCGAGATATTATAGACCTCAGTATTTCTGATTGTAAATCGAGAATGATGATAGAATTTTGTGTTCTGTGTATCATAAGCAAATGAAACAATCCCATTTTCTTTACAATCATGTACTTTACAATTATTGATTAACACATCTTTATAGCCGGATTGTACATCTTTTGACCATTCAGAATAAAAGCGAATTCCACAGTATCCAAAATCACTTACTTCTACATTATTGATCTTGATGTTTCGAAGTTTTCCAGAAGGTTTGTCTGAATAAAAGAACATTCCATCTGCATCACGCTGAACTGCACCACCTGTCCCTTTGAATATGAGATTATGAAATTCAATTCCTTGTCCATTCACAACTTTACATCCTATCTGCCTAGGGTTTATTGTTTGGATTATTGCCCTTCCTTGACCATATGTTGTAAACACTATCGGCTTGGAGGGATCATTTCCATCATTCGGTTGCAATTCAATAGAACCTTGAAATTGAGTCCCACCTTCAAAGAGAATTGTGTCTCCAGGAGTGAAAGTCATATTATTAATTTTATCAAGCGAAGTCCAAGCTTTTTCCATTGACAAACCATCGGAATTATCACCTTTAGAATTCACATAAAAAGTGCGTGGTTGTTTTGGTGCAGAAGTACCATCACCAAAAAGTGCCATCAATCCTTGTGCATACCATCGAGCGAGATAATCATTCGGATGGAGTGAATTTGCAATACAATGCTTAGCCCCTTTTCTTTGATAAATAGTTTCACTCAATGTTGTCATATCTAATACTGCAATCCCTGGACCCTCAAGCGATTTCAGCATATCCAAAAATCCGAACATAAGTGTGGCACCATTTGCAGGAGCTCCAATACCTTTTACATCAGGAATCATATTACCAATGAGGATGAATTCAGCATTTGGAACATCTTTTCGAATCGTAGAAATAGTGCTTTCTATGCTTGCTTTAAATTGCGCCGGAGAAGTAACACCCCATATATCATTCATCCCCATATCAATAATAATAAGATCCGGCATATTTCTATTTACTAGCGCCTTAGCATAGGTTGCCAACCAACCTGCTGTTTTACCACCACAAGCACTATTGATGGGAGTAACAATCGAACCATATAGCTGTTGCATTTGCTCTGCAAACAATTCTACATATCCCCTCATATAGGGTTTCGTAGGTGGGAAGTTCTTGTCATCTCCAATGAATCCCGAGACATTTAATCCGGCGGTAATGCTCATTCCAACAGCTTGCAAAGTAATAGACTGTCTGGCTGTGAGCTTAGACATTGTTTTGGGTAATAATGATTTCTTGTTTTCAATATCAATAACAATATGATCTTTTGTTCTGTCAGCGATATATGTAACTCTTGTCCAAGAAGTATGACGAGTATTCATCAATCCATTCGAATTACCATTTCCTGTTTTTCCGGGTACTATACTGACTGTTTTGGATATCTCACCCGATACTTGTTTTATTGTTCGATTTGTTATGGAATAGTCTTTGTTTTGTTCAAATGATACTGTTCCATCAAAGTTCTTGACTGAAATGATGCTCTTTGGAGTAAACATCAAATCAGCTTCTGCATTCACTTTATCCAACAATACTAATTCATCATATATTGTATCAGATTTCCAAAATGGAAGGAGATATTGACTTTGATCATAGCTTGGAATGAAATTGTTTGAATAGTTTGGAAATTCATAATAGCCACCATTAGTTGGAGTAACCACAACCCATGCAGCTTTTGCAGGAGAAACAGACCACACTGCTTCATTTTGATCCACGCTCAAAAGTTTAACATTCGAAGCATCATAGAATTCACAAGCTCCTCCTGCATAATACATAATATTCGGTCTTGCAGGAACAGAACCAGGAGGTTGTGCGAATAAAGAAAGTGTGGATGCAAAGAGGAAAAGTAGAAAAAATAAGTACATAATTATGAAGACATATTGTAGAAAATGCTCCTTAAAATAAGGAAAGTTGCACATTGCTGAAAATCCCTAACAATCAGAAAGTGTGACCAGTACTAACATATATGTGGAGCAGGATGGGGTTCTTCATATGATGTTTTTCTCACCCCGAACATATGACCCATTCTGGGTCATGGAAGAATGTGGGATTTCAAATCTAGGTTTATTAGACCCCGCTGGGGTCATCTTAGAACACAGCTACATAAGAAGAGTGCCAACCTACCTCTCTCCGAGCGAAGTCGAGGAGAGCGAAGTCGAGGAGAGCATACCATATAATTTCTCAAGTGGCAAGCCCACAACATTATAATAACATCCATTGATTTTTGATACAAACACAGCCCCATAATCTTCTTGAATACCATATGCTCCTGCTTTATCCATTGGTGAGCCCGAAGCGATATAATCCCATATTTCTTGATCTTGTAATTCCCTGAAATACACTTCTGTTCTTTGAATTTCGGAAATTATCTTCCCGGTATGCGATTCAACCAGGGTAATGCCAGTATATACTTCATGCATACGATTGCTGAGTTGTTTTAACATCGAATATGCATCTTCAGGGTTGACCGGCTTATTTAAGATTCTGCCATCAATCACAACAATTGTATCAGCACCAAGAATGATTGCTTTGGCACCACCGATTTCTTCTCGGATATACAATGCTTTTCTTTGCGACAATTCCCTGACATATTCCTGAGGTGGTAATGCAAGTGAAACAGCATCTTCATCGATATCAGCAGGCAAAACACTGAAATCGAGGCCGATCTGACTCAATAATTGTCTTCTTCGCGGAGACTGCGAAGCCAAAATCAATGGAAATGGAAGTTGTATCATGTAATTATATCCTGAATCCTAAACTGTTCTATTCTCTACTATACCCAAAAACTGCCTGTAAATTCGTAATTTGTGACCATAAATGCTGAATCATTCACCCATTTGATTTTTCGGAATTTCATTCGTGAATCTCATTGAATTACTTATGATGCCAGGTATAGGCATGCTCTTCGGTGCGATTCCGATTGAAGATCTGATGAGACGCAGAAATCGTTTCGAATCTCTCTCATCGAAACAAAGAGTGAGTGCGGAAGCAGTCCATGTAGGATTATCGATGATTTCAGCATTCATTGGAATGATGATTTTTGGTACTTTTTCAGCAGCAGCAATTGGTGCAGCAATGACTGCATTATTCAGTACATTCAATCCATTTGCGCGCTTCAGACATTCAGGCATTGGAGCAGTATTGGGAGCCGCTATTGCAGTTAGCCCATTTCCAATTCTACTCTTTGCTTTGATGTATGCAACTGGTTATGGAGTACTTGGTAAAAAACATGCTATTGGTATGATGAGCGGAATTCTTGGAACCATACTTCTTGTTCCCACTACGCCACATACAATTCTGAAGTCAGTACAGTTTATTCCTTTTCGTGATATTACGGAACATACTGTGTTCTTCATCATTTTGGGTCTCACTCTCTTTGTGAAACATTTACCAGATATTCGCATCGTAATACTGGAAGCAATGCAAGAGAAATATACTGATGAAGAATGATTATTTGACCGGTACTCGCTTCAATCGAATGCGGGTGTGAACCGTATCCATGATTGCTCGAAGTTTTTCTGGTTTCTGAGAGTATGACATAAATACTTGGCGGAACTCTGGTTCTTCCATTCCCCTTTCTTTGATGATGCGCAATACTTCAGCATTCCCTTGCGCAGTATCAGGAAATTTTTCTCGGGCAATTAAAATACGAGCATAAGTGCCCGCAAATTCTTCATCTGCATCGCTCCAATCTGATGAACATGATGCAATAATGAATATTTGTGCAATCGAAAACAGAAGCAATACCAATCTCATGTTTCATGCCTTGTGTGAATGACAATGCGTGAAACTACGAACTTGAAACGACATTATATTTACCTTTGGTATAGATATGGCCATTCCTCAAAGAACAGTGAATTGCGGTGTCCTCCGACCCGAACATGCAGGAAATGAAGTTGTGCTCAATGGCTGGGTGCATAAAAGAAGAGATTTCGGGAGCGTGACTTTTCTTGATATCCGCGATAGATATGGTATCACTCAAGCCGTCGTGGAACGAGAAACCATGCCTGAAGTGGGAGAAATAGCCAAGGAACTTCGTGCTGAATTCGTGGTAGCGGTAAAAGGCACGGTTCGCATGCGTGAAAATCCAAATCCGAATATCCCGACAGGATTGATTGAAGTACTTGCCGATGGTTTGGAAATCATCTCTCGCTCTGAAGTACCAATCTTCGAAATCAATG
>JACCDW011138180.1_pt1 | contig 14284 bp, 14 predicted proteins | sample 7449781 | NCBI WGS metagenome assembly JACCDW01 (sample SAMN15323449, study PRJNA562643) | freshwater metagenome | isolation source: river surface water | place: USA:Blue River Watershed | collected 2017-08-18
CCTGGTGTTGCAAATACACGGCCACCACGGTAATTGATTGTGAGAGGGTCGACTAATTCAGCGCGGTAGTCCGCGAGGTCTTGCATACTCATGCATCCCCCTTTTGCGCGGATATCACTAACCAGTTGCGCTGCGATGTCGCCTTGATAAAACGCTTTGGATCCGCCCTCAGCAATCTGTCTCAAGGTTTGCGCGAAGGCTTTTTGATTCAGGTGTCGCTCGTTGAGCGATGTCCATTCGCCTGCGATCGGCCAATGCCCTTGCTCTAAAAACATCGCAGCTGTATCCGGATCTTTGCTTAAGACGCGTGCGTTGGCTGCAGTAACAAGCGTTGTGTACCAATCTACCAAGAGACCCTCTTCGGCAAGGCCAGCAGCCGGCATCACCAGATCTTTCCATGGCATGCGCCCAAAGTGCTGGTGTGCGAGATCCATTCCTGCGACGACGCCCGGCACGGCGACAGCGGTTGCGCCCATCACGTTGCGATCATCGACTACGGAGGGCCATGGAAATAGATCAGACGATTTGCCCGTGCCGCTTAAGGGATAGTCTGCCGGATTCAGCTCCCGCGGAGAGCGACAACCAAAATTGACAACACGCGCTCGGCCTTCATTGGCACGCCACAGCACCATCGCACCGCCCGCCGCGGGTCCACTCATCCAGGGCTCTACCACCCCGATAGCGAAGGAAGTCGCAATCGCGGCATCCACTGCATCCCCGCCCGCGTCCAGCACGGCAGCGCCGACTTCAGCTGCACGTCGATGTTGGGCCGCAACGACGCCGCCTTTGGTAGCAATTACAGTTTTGCGGATAGTTTGTGTGCTTGAGAAATTTTCGGTCATGGCGAACCCTTGTTAGTGCTTAAGAGATTTTCTAAACCACTCAAGCAATGTTGTCGTAAATAATTCTGTGCGCGAGACGGGGAAAAAATGTCCGCCGTAATCAAACAGTTTTAAATCTGAACCCGGCAGCAAGGCGTGTAGCTCTTCTTGTAAAAATGCTGGGACGATTAGGTCATCACGTGCACCAAGCACAAGCCGTGGCACCTTTATTTTTGATAGCGCCGCACTTTGATCATAAGCCACGAGTGCATCAATGCGCTCCATCACAACACGTTGTGCTGCCGCGGTGATCGGGGCATTGCGCACCGCTGACTCTAGCACTCCCCAGTGTGCGTTTAACCATGCGGTGTCGTAGCCCATAAACACCGAGGAGCTCGCGTAGGCGACAGGGCTGTGCAGCAGCATTTCGCGACGTACTGTAAAGAGTTCTTGCCGGTGACGGCTTGGTGCTCCCCAAGCGCCACTCATGACACAGGCGTGTACGCGATCGGGATGGCGCAGGGCAAGGGATTGCGTGATGCAGCCGCCCGTTGAGTGTCCGACGACTAGAGCCGTGGCAATTTCAAAATGGTCCAAGACAGCCAAACAGTCGTTTGCAAGCTGGTCGATGGTGCAAGGCGCCTCGCCGCGACTACTCTTGCCGATCCCCCGTTGATCCAGGCGCAACACCTGATGGTGTGGGGCAAGCGCGTTGACGCAAGGTTGCCAGAACCCCGCTGTGCCGCCCAATCCGCTAATGAGGAGTAAGGGCATGCCGCTGCCTTCGCTATGCGCCTCTAGGAGGGCGCCATCGGGCAAGGCAATATGTTCTACGCGAGGTGCAGGAGAGAGCGTTGGCATGTTTATTGACGAATAATCACTTATGCTGCGTAGTATCGTGTAACTACGCAGCATTTGCCAACCTAGGAATTCAGCCCGTGCGCCCTCCGTCCTGTAAAAGTTTTAGCTTGCACAATGTCTGACGACAACCAGATCATCGTCCCGCCCTCGTTTATTGCCCTGTTCGTCGAGCCCGGGCGTATCAAACCGAGCGCGTCGCGTGAGCATATTTTTGTCCGTTACGACTTGTGTGAGGACATGGCCAACTTGTTGACGGAACAGGCTAGCAACAAGCTGTGGGAGCTCGGCATTACCGAAGCTGATGTCCTTGAGCGCATCCATCGTGGCCTTCTGACGCAAGACGTTGGTCTAACCGAGCCGGAGGCAGGATGGGTCGTGCAACGCCTTGCAGAGATTCTTGGCTGGCAGATTGAGTAAGGCCGATATGATTTATGATCAAGCACAAAACCACAACATAACGACACGATCGCGGAGACAGTACCATGGCGTTGATTAATTACATTACCCAAATACAGTTCGACTTCGGTGCGATCAGTCTGTTGCAGGCTGAGTGTGACCGTGTTGGTATTAAGCGGCCGATGCTGGTGACCGATGCTGGGGTCCGTGCAGCGGGTTTGGTCGACCGTGTTTTGGCGCAACTTAAAGACCCGAAAAGCGTGCAGGTTTACGACCAAACCCCACCTAATCCCCATGAGGCGGCGGTACGCGATGCATTGGCCATGTACAAACAAGGTAAGTTCGATGGCATGATTGCAGTCGGGGGCGGATCAGCGATGGACCTCGCCAAAGCGGTGGCGGTCTGTGCGGCACATGCTGGCCCACTCAAAGATTTTATTGCGGTCAATGGTGGCACGGCACGCATTACTGCTGCGACGGCGCCAATCATCGCTGTTCCGACCACGTCTGGCACGGGGAGTGAAGTTGGCCGGGGCGCGATGTTGATTCTGGATGATGGGCGCAAGGTGGGTTTATTGTCTCCACACATCGTGCCAAAGTCGGCAATTTGCGATCCAGAGTTGACGTTGGATTTGCCGCCATTGTTGACGGCAGCGACTGGCATGGACGCGATCACCCATTGTTGTGAAACGTTTATGTCTTCGGCGTTGAATTTTCCTGCGGAGGGCATTGCGCTTGACGGCTTGTGGCGTGGATGGCGGCATATCGAGCGTGCAACAAAAACACCGCATGACCGTGAAGCACGTTTTCACATGATGAGCGCGTCAACGCAGGGTGCGATGGCGTTTCAAAAGGGCTTGGGTGCTGTACACAGCCTGAGCCATTCACTTGGTGGCATCAATCCAAAGCTGCATCATGGCACGCTGAACGCGATGTTTTTACCAGCCGTTATTTTGTTTAATGCCAGCGAAGCTTCGATGCAAAAGGGTAAAAAACTTGAGCGTCTGGCAGAAACAATGGGATTGGCCGGACCGGCCGATGTTGCACCGTCAATTAAAGCGCTGAACCAACGGCTCGGATTGCCGTCAGGATTGGCAGCGATGGGAGTGACCGCTGAGATGTTCCCCAAAATAATTGAGGGTGCGATGGCGGATCATTGTCATAAGACGAATCCTCGCACCCCCACTCCTGACGACTACGCGGCCTTGCTCAAGCAGTCGATGTAGCGTTTTTACAAAAGGGAATTAGCCCTTTTGTTCGGCGTTGTAGCGCTCGATTCCTTCAAGTATTTCTTGGTGTGCGTCAGCAACGCCGCCCCAACCCTGGACCTTCACCCACTTGCCTGCTTCGAGGTCTTTGTAGTGCTCGAAGAAGTGCTGGATTGCGTTCAAGCGCATTGGATGAATGTCAGAGGCTTGTTTCCAATGACTGTAAATCGGGAGGATTTTGTCTTCCGGTACGGCCAGCAACTTGGCATCATCACCTGCCTCATCCGTCATTTTTAGTACGCCCAATGCACGGCATCGCACCACGACGCCTGGGATTACGGGGAAGGGAGTAATCACTAACACGTCTACCGGGTCGCCATCGCCTGCGATGGTTTTTGGGATGTAGCCATAGTTGCAAGGGTAGTGCATCGAGGTACCCATGAAGCGATCGACGAAAATCGCACCAGACTCTTTATCGACCTCATATTTGATGGGATCGGCATTCATAGAGATCTCGATAATCACATTGAATGATTCAGGGATCTTTTTGCCAGGCTTGACGTTGTCGAGACTCATTAGGGCTCCGAGGATAGGCTTAGTTAGTGAATACCCTAATCTTAACAAATAAACAAAGACTCCCTCTTGGCCTCGATCTGTTGGATACTGTTCAAGACACTTTTTTAAGTGCTCGGTAGGGAAATATCCCTATCGGAATAATAAGTATTAAAGAGACATCACTTAAGGAGCTTTCGAGCATGAGCAACGTTACGTTGGGCCTCTATTTTGCCCTGGGCTGTGGAGTACTCGCAGTTTTGTATGGCTTTGTAGTGCGGTCGTGGATTTTGAACCAAGGTACCGGCAATGCCAAGATGATGGAAATTGCCGCAGCGATTGAACAAGGTGCTGGGGCGTATCTTTCGAGGCAGTACAAAACGATTGGTATCGTCGGCGTGGTGTTGGCGATCCTGATTGCGGTGTTTCTAGATCAGGCGACTGCGGTCGGTTTTGTGATCGGTGCCGTGCTTTCTGGTGCGTGCGGCTTTATCGGCATGAATGTCTCCGTTCGCGCAAACGTGCGTACAGCCGAAGCAGCGACTAAAGGAATGAACGAGGCACTAAACGTTGCATTCAAAGGTGGCGCGATTACCGGCATGCTAGTTGTCGGCTTGGGATTGCTTGGTGTCGGACTGTTCTACATGTACTTGCAGGCGACAGGCAAGAGCCAGAGCATGTCTGCGATTCTGCATCCGTTAATCGGTCTAGCTTTTGGCTCATCACTGATCTCCATCTTTGCGCGGTTGGGCGGTGGCATTTTCACGAAAGGCGCTGACGTAGGCGCAGACTTGGTTGGTAAAGTCGAAGCTGGAATTCCAGAGGATGACCCACGCAACCCAGCGGTGATTGCTGACAACGTTGGCGATAACGTTGGCGATTGCGCAGGGATGGCCGCTGATCTGTTTGAGACATACGCCGTGACACTCATCGCAACGATGGTGTTAGGTGCTCTGATGATTAAGGTCGCCACCGCTGAGGCGGTGATTTACCCCTTGGTGCTTGGAGGGATCTCGATCATTGCTTCGATCATCGGATGCTCGTTTGTAAAAGCAACGCCTGGCATGAAAAACGTGATGCCTGCGCTATACAAGGGTTTGGTGATTGCTGGCGTGATTTCACTCGTGGCGTTTTACTTCGCGACGAACTGGATCATGCCTGATAACGCACTGGCAGATGTGGGTTTTGCCACGGGTGGCAAGATGCGCCTGTTTGGTGCCACGGTTGTTGGTCTGTTGCTGACAGCGGTCCTAGTTTGGATTACCGAGTACTACACTGGCACAGACTACGCGCCAGTCAAGCACATTGCCAAGGCATCGAGTCAAGGCCATGGTACCAACATCATTGCAGGTCTGGGTGTATCGATGCGCTCCACTGCTTGGCCCGTGCTGTTTGTTTGTGCGGCCATCTACTCCGCCTATTGGTTGGGTGGCATTTACGGTATCGCAGTCGCCGCGACGTCGATGTTGTCGATGGCAGGTATCGTGGTAGCGCTTGATGCATACGGCCCTATCACTGATAACGCAGGCGGTATTGCTGAAATGGCGGGTTTGCCACAGTCTGTGCGCGATATTACAGATCCGCTGGATGCAGTGGGTAACACCACGAAGGCTGTGACAAAAGGTTACGCGATTGGATCTGCAGGCTTGGCTGCTCTCGTCCTGTTTGCCGACTACACGCATACGCTTGAGGCTAACGGCGCAAAGGTGGTGTTTGACCTGTCTGATCACCGCGTGATTATTGGCCTATTCATCGGTGGCTTGATTCCTTATCTCTTTGGTGCGATGGCGATGGAGGCAGTGGGCCGTTGTGCGGGTGCCGTTGTTGAGGAAGTGCGTCGTCAGTTCCGCGACATCAAAGGCATTATGGACGGTACAGGCAAGCCAGAGTACGACAAGGCTGTTGATATGCTGACAACCGCTGCAATCAAAGAAATGATTATTCCTTCTTTGTTGCCCGTTGTTGTACCGATCGCTGTTGGTCTGTTGTTAGGAGCTGAGGCGTTGGGCGGTCTGTTAATGGGTACGATTGTGACGGGTCTGTTTGTCGCGATCTCTATGTGTACAGGCGGCGGTGCTTGGGATAACGCCAAGAAGTACATCGAGGAAGGTCATTACGGCGGCAAGGGCTCCGACGCACATAAAGCGGCCGTGACAGGTGATACGGTGGGCGATCCTTACAAGGATACGGCAGGCCCTGCGGTGAACCCATTGATCAAGATCATCAACATCGTTGCGCTCTTGATTGTGCCGCTGATTGTTTAATTGCAATCTCGGCAAGGAAAGCCGCCCCAGGAAACTGCGGGCGGTTTTTTTGGCTATGATGAATACATGAAAAACATACTGACTGATTGGCGTCTCTCGAACCTGCGCAATATTGCCATACGCGTGTTGATGGCGGTGATGTTCGTTGGAATCGTATTGCCGTTTTCAGCGCAGGCCTTAAATGTTGGTGACACGCTCAAGCTTGGCGCCATCACGCTGATTGACGGTAAGGTGCTGACGCAAGAAGACTTAGCTGGTAAACATGTTGTGGTGCAAGTGTGGGCATCCTGGTGCCCGTATTGCCATCGCCAAAATCAGAACTTAATGCAGCTCGTGCGTGACACAAAGGGCAGCAAGCTGATCGTGATTGGCGTGTCGATCGATAAGGATCCAAAAGCTGCCGCGCAATATGTGCAAAAGCATGGATTGAATTTCCCCATCGCCATGATGACACCAGAGCTCGACCGAGCGATAGGCAAGCGAAAAGGAATTCCCGAGCTTTACGTGTTGGACCCAAAGGGAAAGGTTTTACAAAAAGACACTGGCGAGATGATTGATCTCGATGTCTTTGAGCTAGACCGATTCAGCAAATAGCCTTGCTTGGTTGACTCAAGGCTTGATGTAAGCGAATTTTTCTTTTGCTTGAAGTTCGGCAATACGCACGACACCAGACGGCGTGAAGTTTGCTTCCATTACAAACTGATCACGTTTGAGATTACGATTTTTGAGCGTGATCTCGCAGACCTCAAATACGACGCCACGCGACACTAAAGCGGAAATGAGAGACGCGTATTCAACCTTGCCGCTCTTGTCTTTTGCGCCATCCATCAGGATATCCACGCCATTCGCATGTGTCACCACACGAATTTTTGTTTGCGGCGCGACATCAAGATGATTGCGAATATTACGCAAACCTTTTAAGCCCTGCGCATCGGCATCGTCGATGTGATAGAGCACGCTGATTGCGTCTTGCGCCAAGACGGCCGATGGAGCGATAAGCGTTGCGATCGTGACGGCGAACACCATGAACCAGTTTTTCATGTTTAGCTTCCCATGCCGGGGTTATTTGCTGCGCCTTTAATGGCGGGAATGTTTGGCGCTTTGGCCGATACGGTTTTGATATCGCGCAGGTAGGCTGCAATTACATCCCAAATGGGCTCGCCACCCGCATCTCGGGCAGCTTCCGAAACGGGTGCCCAGCCAGCAACTCTATAGGTTTTGCTTGCTTCGATTGGTTTGTCGCCCAAACGCATATCAGAGATACGCTTGCCGGCTCCAGCAGTTGGGTCGATGCTGTATTGCATACCACCTACACGCACCATATCCCCGCCCTGTTGATAGTAAGGGTCTGGGTTGAAAATATTATCTGCAACATCTTCAAGCACAGTCTTGATCATCTCGCCGCTCATTGGCGTGAGCGTGGTGTACGGGTACGTGATCGCCGTTTGATCCAGCAGGTGTTCCATCGTGATGGTTTGTCCTGGAAGCAGGGACGTGCCCCAACGGAACCCGGGTGAGAACGCCAGATCGGCACCTTTCATTTTGATCAAGCCGTCGACGATTAGCTGATCAAAGGTGCCGTTGAAGTTGCCGCGGCGATAAAGCGTCCCTTCAGCGACTGCGAGTTTCTCGGCGAGTTTTGTTTCATACGGCGCGCGTATCTTGTCGATCAGTGCATTCATCTGCGTATCAGCAGGAAGCAGATCAGCGAAAACAGGAAGCAAGCGATATCTAAAGTCAGATACTTTGCCGTCTTTCACATCTAAATCAAGCACGCCCAAAAACTTGCTGTTGGAGCCAGCGTTCGTCACGAGCGTCACGCCGCCAGGGTTGCTGACTTTGACGGGAACAGGAACGCCATCATGTGTGTGCCCGCCCAAGATGGCGTCTATGCCTCGAACACGACTCGCCATTTTGAGATCGACGTCCATGCCGTTATGTGACAGCACGACCACCGCTTTTGCACCATTGGCGCGCGCATGGTCGACTGTCTTTTGCATGTTTTCTTCTTCGATACCAAACGTCCAGTTTTCAACCAGGTATCTTGGGTTCGCGATAGGCGTATAGGGAAACGCCTGGCCGATGATTGCAACTTTGACGCCATTCATTTCACGCATCGCGTACGCGTCAAAAACGGGATCTTCAAAATCTGTCGTTTTGATATTTTGCGCAACGAAATTTACTTTGCCGTCAAAATCTTTTTCAACAATTTCCTTGACGCGCTTTTCGCCCAAGGTCATTTCAAAGTGTGCAGTCATGACGTCTACGCCTAGAGCGAGACAGGCATCGACCATGTCTTGGCCTTTAGTCCAAAGCGCTGTGCCTGATCCTTGCCATGTATCGCCGCCATCAAGCAACAATGCTCCTGGGCGGCTCGCACGAATTTGCTTAACCAGAGTTGCAAGGTGAGCGAAGCCACCGACTTTGCCGTATTGTGCGGCAGCCTTGTCGAAGTCTAAATAAGAGAAGGCGTGGGCTTCGCGCGTACCAGGCTTAATCCCGTAGTGTTTGAGTAGCGCGTCACCGACTAAGTGTGGCGCCTTGCCTAGTTGTCCGCCGAAGCCTAGATTGACGCTAGGCTCTCGAAAATAAATGGGTTTGAGCTGTGCGTGGCAATCGGTGAAGTGCATTAAATGCACGTTACCGAACTTGGGTAGGTCGTAGAGGCTAGCAGCGGACTGCGCTCGAGTCAGATTTGAACCTAGCGATAGACCAGCAGCCGAGGCTGCCGCCAGAACCTGTACAAATTCTCTACGACTCATTCCCATTTTTACTTCCTTACGACGTTCAACGCGATTCGACTACTTTATTTATTTACAGGTGAGGCAGGATCAAGCAGTAACGCCATCACGTCTTTAATTTGCTGTTCGGTCAGCAAGTTAAAGTGCTGCATGCGAGGCATGTTGCTGCACGCGTTGTAGGCTTTGGAGTTGTTGATCCGATTCCACGTGTAGGTCAGGATGACGTCGCTATTGCCGCGCGTTTTTCCATACTCTAGTAACGAAGGGCCAATCGTGCCGTACGAGATTTCTTGTTTCGAAATCTGGTGGCAGTTGTAGCAACCCCCGCCATTCACGGTTTTGAGATTGTCAGTCCAGGTTGCACCGCGACCGCTTTGAGCGATTTTTTCACCTTCAGCCCAGTTGCCTAGATACTTGCCATCTGATGGCGGCTTAATCGCGGCAAGCGCAGCAGATTGCAATGCCTCTGCTTTCTTTTTGCCCTCAGGGCTGTCGCGGAACTTCTCATCCGAACAGAGCGCCTGGAACTCGTCTTGCTGAATCCGGTCGAGCTTGGCGATGCCTTGTTCGCGGAAACTGCGGTCCATGACCGCCTGTACGGCAGGGTCGACTTTTTGTGCAAGGGCGACGTTGCTTAAGGCAATACCACCAAAGGTCAAGGTGGTGCTTGCAACCAGTTTGATCAGTGTGTTGTTCATGTGTGTCTCTCTGGAATTAGCGCTTGAGGCCGGGTGTTTGTACCGTGCCACCGTTTGCTGTGTTAGCCATAAAGACGGACAGTGCAATTGTGACGTCTGAGCCGTAAATTGGGAAAGGCATGCGTTGCTGACGGTAGCAGTCGTTCAGACGTTGCTGCATGGTCCAGAACGTACCACTTGAAACGCGATACGCAGGCCAGTTACCCCAACCCTCTGCAGCACCTTTTTGTGTCGTCAGGTTCGGCAAATCTTGCATGCGAATACGCTTACCGTCCACGGCGTGGCAGGAAGCACAGGAGAAGTCCATAGGACCACCCTGGAGGTAAAAGATTTTTTCGCCAAGAGCGAGCATTTCTTTTTCTTTGGGATGGCTCACCGACACATTGATCTTCATGCCCTTCGATTGCGTGACCACGTACGCGACGATGGCTTCGATATTTTTGCGCACGCCCTTGCCAAACGAACCGTTGACCATCTCAGCCTCTGGAATACCTTGCAGGGTCGTCATGCAAGTCATCAGACGCGATTCAAGATCTTGTACGCGATTGGTATCCGCAAAGTAGCGTGGTAATTGTGCTGAGGCGCCGTTGATGACTCCTGGCCCGAGGCCGAGGTCGCATTTCTCAAGCGAAGCTTTCTTAGGGCCTGCAGGCTTTGCCCACAGTTCCTCGCCCTCTGCTTCGTACAGTTCGGCGGGATTGCCGTCCGCTAGCATTTTGCGGTATTCGGCAAGTTGATCTGACGCCGTCTGCGCCAAAGCGATAGAAGATGAGCTGAGCAAAAGCGTTGTGAGCCCAGCGAATAGGAACCGTTTCATGGTTGTCTCCATTTTTGCGAACCGCATTATCGCGGCTCGCTTTTATAAGCAAATCAAAATTATTTGATTTCTGCTTTGTCGGTGCGGGTTTCGTTTTTATTGTCTGCCCAGGTGACGACGATTGTGTCGCCCTTTTTTCCACTGCCCTTCAATTTGAATTGCAGATAAGGATCTTTCGACACAGCAGGGCCGAACTGGGCAGCATAGACAACTTTGTCGCCGATCTTGGCTTCGAGGGTTGAAATAAACCAAGCTGGGATGGTCGCGCCAGCTGCGTCTTTGCGTTGACCTGTTTCCATGTCGTGTTTCATCAGTACACGTACGTCTACTACACCGTCTTTCTCAGTCGCACGAATGCGCATTGGATCTGCCATGATTTTCTCTCTTTGCTATGTTCAGTGTTTGTTCTGTGTTTGCGATGGAGGGGCGCTTAGCCGCCACAGCCGCCCAGGGTTACTTTGACTTCTTTGGATGTCATTAGCCATTTGCCATCGACTTTCGCCAGAGCAAACACGTTTGAGGTTTGACCCATTTTGACGCGCGTCGATGCAAAGGCTTCGGCGCCTGCGGGGATGATGAACATGGCGGCTAGTGCACTTGGGTTTTTCTCAACGAGGATCGCAAGTTCTGTTGCCTTGAGATTTGTTTCAACACCAACAGGTACGACGGCACCGTTTTCTGCAATATCTGGCGCACGTAAAGTGATCGCATCAGATTTGGTTGGTGTAGCACCACCTAAAATTTTGGCGACATCATCGACCGACTTTGCTTCGAAGGCGGCTTTATTCCAGGCAGCGGCTTCGGCCTGTGTCATGAGGCCAGCACTGGCCATCAGGCCCACTATTGCTGACATTTGCAGAAGTCTGCGACGTTGTACGTTCATGAGAGTTCCTTTACTTGATAAATAGTTTGATTTTTGAATTCGTTTCTACGATTTGATGCTGAGAGTTAAGACCCCGTCAGCATCCACTTCACCAAATTCGTGATGTCCGCATCTGGCATTTGGGTATGTGGTGGCATGGGGATAGAGCCCCACACGCCAGCGCCACCCGCCTTGACCTTTGCTGCTAGTTTAGCAATGACGTCCTGATCTTTGTATTTTTTTGCGACTTCGGCAATCGATGGGCCCACACCTTTAGCGGCTGGTGCGTGACAAGCCGTACAGTTGTGTTTCTGGAAAAGTGCTTGCATGGTCGCCCCGTTTGCTGCCGGCGCAGCTACGGGTGACGCGCTTGCTGGAGCGCTTACCGCCACGGCTTGAGTGATAAATCCAGCCCCTGGAAGCTGTTTAAGAGGGGGCTTCGTGCTGTCTGCGCCCCTAAAGGGGCCAAAAATACGATTTTGCTCAGCGATATTTTCATGCGCATTGCGAGCGAAATCTGGCAGGGACGACGTGATTTTTGCGTCGGTTGCGCAATTGGTCATGCACGGGTTGCCCTGCACGTCCGGTTTGCCTGCGACAGTCCACATGCCATGCTGAGTCGTTGCGCCGTTTCGGTTTGGCATACGCGCCTGGACCTCATTCATATTTTTGTCGCTCAGGGTAAAGTCCTCAGGGACAATCTCCCCTAGCGCGAGAATATAGGCGACCAAAGCGTAGGTATCGTCTGCGGACAATGTTCGAGGAGCATTCCAAGGCATTGCGCGATAGATGTAGTCGTACAGACTCGATAGCGTAGAGACCTTCATCAAGGTCGAGCGCTGAGGTTGATTGGGGTCTGTGAGTGATGCGACGCGACCGGTCTTGATGTCTTTCGCGGTCGTTCCACCTACGATCGGGGTGAACACCTCATTCGACTCACCAAAAACGCCATGACAGCTTGCGCATTTCGCCTCCCACAGTTCTTGCCCCTGCTCTGCTGTACCCGATCCTTTTGGGATTCCTTTGAAATCAGGGCGTACATCAATGTCCCACGCTGCAACTTCAGCGGGCGTGGCTGTACGACCTATGCCAGGAAACTTCTTTGCATCTTGTGCGTGTGCCAAGCTACTCAAAAGCGTGAGTGCGAGGACGCCGGTTAGAGTTTTAGCCAACTTGTACATTGCTGACCTCCCCGTTGGTGTCTACTTTCCAGGATTGAATCGCGTTGTTGTGATAAATCGAGCGCGTGCCGCGGACCTCGCGAAGCATCCGGTAGGCTGGTTGCACATGACCTGTTTCGTCTGTAGCGCGTGACTGCAAGATTGCAGGCTTTCCGTCCCAGACCCAGTCAATGTTGAAGCGTGTGATGGCCTTCGTTAATACGGGGGTCTCCATGCGAGCCTCGCGCCAGTTACGTCCTCCATCCACCGATACGTCAACGCGCTTGACCTTGCCGCGGCCAGACCATGCCATGCCGCTGATGTTGTAGAACCCAGTTTCAAGTAGCTGTTGACCGCCCGAGGGTGTGGTGATGACAGACTTGCACTCTTGGATCGAGGTGTACTGACGGTGCATGCCGTCTGGCATCAAGTCGATGTAATGGACAGCCTCGTCTTTAGAGGCGTAGGGCATATCGCCCACCTCTATTCGGCGCAACCATTTCACCGAACTCACGCCTTGAACGCCTGGGACGACCAAACGCAAGGGGTAACCGTTTTCTGGACGGAGCATTTCGCCATTCATTCCCCAGACAACGAGCACATCATCAAGCGCCATTTCCATCGGAATGGTGCGTGTCATACCCGAGCCATCCCCGCCTTCCGCGAGAACGTATTTACCCTTTTTCGTGTCGGCGCCGGTCATATCCAGCAGAATGGATAGCGGCACACCCGTGAATTCACAGCAGGAAAGCATCCCGTGCGTGTACTGCACGGTGGGAACGGCGACGTTGCCCCACTCCATGCCGGTATTCGCACCGCATTCGATGAAGTGGATCCGTGAAACCGAGGGCAATCGCATCAGGTCTTCCATTGTGAAGACCATGTCTTGTTTGACTAAGCCATTGATCATTAGCCGATGTTTGGCTGGATCGATGTCGTACCAGCCTTGGTGGTGTCGTTCAAAGTGCAGGCCGTTCGGCGTGATGATGCCAAACAGTCCTTGAAGCGGTGCAAAGGCAACTGAAGCAGCCGATACGCGTGTCAGGCCGGGCGATTCGCGGCGCTGAAGATTAGCCTCGTACTTCGAGGGCATGCCGTAGGGCTTTGCTGCAACGGGCTGACCTAGGGTGGTTTGCCACGTTTGCTTCTCAAGGATATTGGGATCGCCTTTAGGGGCTTGTGCGAATGCTGATGCGGCTGTGGCGCTAGCACCTGCAGCCATTGCCGCCAAAAAGCTATTACGTAGAAAGCCGCGTCGAGCCTCTGTGATGCCGCCGGCTGAGAGCTCAGTGGCAAGCTCAGTCGAAACAAAATTTTCCGGCGCACGTTTGAGCCGGCCAAGTTTTAGCCGCAAATCATTTGTCTTCAAGAGGCCTCCTACATAAAGATAAAATAGTGGCTGACACAATTATATTTTTTAGTTATAAACAAAGATGTAAAAGTAATATAACAATAAAATCGTAGATATTCAGGCATACCCTAGGTAGACTGAACCAAATAACTAAAGATTATTTTATTTAGTGGAGAGGACATGCGTTCAGATCAGATCAAAGACATTGAGGCCCTGGCAGGCCAACGAACCCGCTCCCGGCGGGAATTCTTGCGTAATACGACCGCTGCAACCGCTTGTTTAGGATTTGCGTCGGTTGCAGAGCCGACGTTCGCCCAAGTGATTCAAACGAATTTCGATGGCATCGAGGCTGGTGAAGAGATCATCAAAGATGGTGACACCGAGCTGTATGCATACGTCGCCAGACCAAAGAGTAGCGCTGGCAAGTTACCGATTGTTGTGATTGCGAGTGAAATTTTCGGTGTGCATGAACATATCGCCGACATTGCGCGACGATTTGCAAAGCTGGGCTACCTCGCTATCGCACCAGAGTTTTTTACTCGAGCGGGTGATC
>JACCDW011154453.1_pt1 | contig 14282 bp, 11 predicted proteins | sample 7449781 | NCBI WGS metagenome assembly JACCDW01 (sample SAMN15323449, study PRJNA562643) | freshwater metagenome | isolation source: river surface water | place: USA:Blue River Watershed | collected 2017-08-18
CCGCCGCATCTGAACCCTCTCGCACCTCTCGCCATGGTCTCAACCACCTCTCCGGTCCACATCCTCATCGGCGGTGCCGGCGGCATCGGCTCCGCCGCCGCCCGTCGTCTCGCCCAATCCGGCGCCCGCCTCGTGCTCGCCGGCCGTCGCGAAACTCCGTTGCAGGCACTGGCATCCGAAATCAGTGCGGAAGCCCACGTACTCGACGCGCGGGACTCGGCGGCAGTGGATGCGCTTTTCGAGGATGTGCAGACGCGGCACGGCCGGATCGATGGCGCAGTCAACTGCGCCGGGTCGATCCTCCTGAAACCCGCTCACTTGATCTCGGATGCCGAGTTCTCCGACACCTTGGCTCAGAACCTAAGCACGGCGTTTCACGTCCTCCGCGCGGCCGCCAAGCGGATGATGCGCCAAGAAGGCGGCGGCGCGATCGTCCTCTGCTCCTCGGTCGCGGCGCAACGCGGCCTTCTCAACCACGAGGCCATCGCCGCCGCCAAAGCGGGCGTGGAGGGACTCGCCCTCGCCGCTGCGGCAAGCTACGCGCGCAGCGGTGTGCGCATCAACTGTGTCGCCCCTGGCCTCACCCGTACCGACCTTACGCGCGGCATCACGTCCAATGAGGCCATCGCCAAAGCCTCCGCAGCGATGCACCCGCTCGGTCGCATCGGCGACCCTGCCGAGGTCGCCTCCGCGATCTGCTGGCTGCTTGACCGGGACCAATCCTGGGTAACCGGACAGGTCATCGGCATCGATGGCGGTCTCGGCCGCGTGCAGGCCCGGGGCTAAGCCCCGCGCAGCGCACGCGCAGGGCGCACAAATCAGGTAAGGCCAGTTCAATTCCACGCTCGCCTTCAGAGCGTCTTTGGCGTATCCATAAAAGTACGCAGCCGAGCGACCTCGCACCCCACACGGGAGAGTCCGGCCGAGCTTTCGTGATCTCTCGATCCGGGTTCTCCCGGGCGCTTCTGACGCAACCTCCACGCTTCGTAAACCCCTGCTCGCCATGCTCGCCAAATTCTCGGTCGATTACATTGCTTTCCCTGAACATCAAACCCGGGTCTTCACCCACCGCACCGACGACCCCATCGAACTGGAGGACTTTCTGATGCACCTCCTGACCTCGCGTACCCGCATCCTGCGGATTGGTCACGAGGGCGTCGATCTGACCCCTCACCAATTCGACCGGCTGATCAAAGTGGCCGCAGAGCGCATCGCCTCCGCCCTCGTCCGGGAGGCACTGCACATCGATGCCGCGGCCGTGAAGGACCGCTTCGGTTTCGCGGCCTGAGCGAGACGCTCGCCCGCGTAGCTGAACCGTGAGCCGGGAGCTTTGCGTTTGCCGAGCTTCCGGCAGGGCCTAGCGTCGGAGCCGTCGTACCCCACGACGGCTATGCCCTTCTGCCGTTTTCCCCGCTCGCTTCCGCTCTCAGTTTCGCTCGTTTCGCTCGCGCACGCGCTCGTCGCGCTCGCCGTGAGCCTCGTGATCGGGGTGCCGAGCAGCCGTGCCAATTCTTCGACTGGCCCGGCCTCATCGGCCGCCCCCACCGTTCCGCCAAAGCCCGCCGCGGTCACCCCCGCCGCTGCGCCGGCAACCGCGCCGGGCGGACGCACCTATAACCTCGTCGAATCCACCGCGCGTTCGCCCGAGGAACAGCGTCGCGGCTTCACCGTACCCGAGGGCTTCGAGGTGGAGCTCGTCGCCGCGGAAGCTGACGGCCTCGGCAAGTTCATCAACGTCGACTGGGACGCGCGCATGCGGATGTGGTCGATGACCGCTCTGGAATACCCCGTCGACGGTAACGAGAACCCGACCGAGTCCGCCGCGCTCTTTGCGCGGGGCGGACGCGACCGCGTCGTCGTTTTCGACACTCCCTACGTCGCGCCGGCACCCGGACGCGCCGCCGCCACACCGCGGGTGTTCGCCGACGACCTGGTGATGCCGCTTGGCGTTTTGCCTTGGAGAGACGGCGCGCTCGTGCAGCACGGCGCCGATATCCGCTGGTACCGGGACACCGACTCCGACGGACGCGCGGATCAACACGCCGTCGTGCTAACCGGTTTCGGGACCCAAGACTCGCACTTGTTTCCCCACCAATTCTACCGCCAGCCCGGCGGCTGGATCATGGTTGCCCAAGGACTCTTCAACTACTCCACGGTGCGCCGGCCCGACGGCCAGCCCTTCGCTGATGGTAGCACCGAACACCGCTTCAATCAGTGTAAGCTCGGGCGGTTCCTCCCCGACGGATCCGCGTGGGAGGCACTCACCATCGGGCCGAACAACATTTGGGGACTGCAGACCACCCGCGACGGCGAGACCTTTATTCAGGAAGCCAACGACATCGGGTATCCCGTCATTCCCTTCCAACCTGGTATCTGGATCCCGACGATGGCGAAGGACCGCTTCCGGCCCTACCAACCGCTGATGCCGCCCCCGCTGGAAAAACCCGTCATGGGCGGCACGGGGCTGAGCGGGCTGGCGATCGCAGAGGACCGTGGTAGCCCGTTCCAGCACGTCGCCGGGGCTGGCGCTTCCCTCGTTTTCTACATCGCCAATCCGATCACCGGCACGATTCAGATCATCCGAGCGGACGCGATCAGCGGCGGGCGCTACCGCTACGCGAAGCAGGCAGATTTTCTCACGAGCCAAGATCGGTGGTTCCGCCCGATCGCCACCCATTTCGGTCCGGATGGCGCTCTGTACATCGTCGATTGGTATAACCGCATCATCTCCCATAACGAGGTACCTCGGGAGCATCCGGATCGCGACCGCACGCGCGGGCGAATCTGGCGGGTCCGCCACCGGGATCAGCCGCGTGAGACTCCGCCCGACCTGACGCGCCTCGACGACCGGGCCGTGCTTGCGCTCGTCGGCGGTGCCAACGCCCGAGTGTCGCGCTTGGCATGGCTCGAACTCACGGACCGTCGGGCGGTCGGACTGCTGCCTGAGCTCCGAAACATCGTGCAGGACCGCAATGCCGCTCTCGATCGGCGACTGGGTGCCCTGTGGGCAGCGGAAGGAATGGAGCGACCAAGCCGTGACCTCGTCGCGCGCCTTGCCGACGACCCCGCAGCCGCGCTCCGCCGCGAAGCCGCGCGGCTCGTCGCCGTTGATCCCTCCCTCGGCGATGCCGAGGTAGCAGCAGTCTTGGGCCGTCTTGTGGAGGACCCCGACGGCACCGTCCGCGCAGCCGTCGGCGACAGCCTGCGTCGCGTGCGTCAGGCCGGTCCCGCCACCTTCGCCGTGGCACTGCGCCTCGCGAAGCCCAAGCGGACCGAGGGAGAGGTCTGGGATCGGTACGAGCGCGACTTCGAGCGCTACCTCGCGCGCTGGGCCTTGGAAGGCCAGCCCGCGGTCACCCGCGCACTCGTGGAGGGTCCGGGCTCAGAGCGCTTTCCCCTCGAGAACCGCCTCGTCGGACTGCTCGCGCTCGGCGACCGCGCTGCCGCCGAGCGGCTGGCCACCTGGCTACGCAAGGCCGGCCGTTCACCCAATGAAGATGAAGTCCGCCTCCTGCTCGCGTTCGCCGCCGAGCCCGCGCCGCGTGCGGCGCTCGTCGCAGCCTTGGCCGACCCTGCCGGACGCCGCGGGGTGGTTGAAGGTCTGGCCCGCTCCCGCAGTGAACTTGATCCCACCTTGTTTGCCGGCGTGCTTCACGCGCCCGTCGACGCCCTCCTCGCGTCGACCGACGCCGCGGATCATCTCGTCGGAGCCGATGCGGCCGCTGCCTTCGGCCTCGCCGGAACCGTCCCCGCGCTCGTGCGCATCGTGGAGGCACAACTCGCACCTGGATCTCCGCCGATCCTGACCGCCACGCTCGCGCCCCTGCGTGCGCTGCGCACCCTCCGTGCCGCTCCGCCCGAGTTGCTCGCCCGGATTATCGACGCGCCCGATCAGCGCGACGCCCGACGCGAAGCGGTTGCCGCACTCGCCGAGCACCCGGATGCCGCTGCCGCCCGACTCTTGGTATCCCGGCTCCCCGCGTTCGCCCCCGGCGAACGCGGGCGCGCCCTCGAGGCTCTCAGCGCCACACCGCGCGGCGCGGAGGCCCTCGTCGAAGCGCTTGATCGCGGTTTCCTGACGGAGACGGAATTCGGGCTCGGCACGGTGGAACGTATGCGCACGGCCCTGCCGGGGAATGCGACCGTGGAGCGCCAATGGACCCGGGTCGGAGGCGACACACTTCCTCCCGACACCCGCGAGACCGGTGTACCCACCACCCCAGCCGAGGAGGCGGCCCAAGCCGAGTTGATCGCGCGGTACCGCTCGCTCGCCAACATCGCCGGAAACGCCGAGAGCGGCCGCACCCTCTTCGAATCCCTCTGCCTCGTCTGCCATTCCCAAGCCGGACGCGGCGGACAGATCGGCCCGGCGCTCGATGGACTCGGGCACACCGGCCTCGAGGCTATTCTCCGCAACATCGTCGCTCCCAGCGCCGCGATGGAAGCCTCTTACCGTACCTTCCGCGTGGTTACGAAGGACGGTGAGATTATCGAAGGCTTTCTGGCGGCGCAGGATGCCACCTCGGTCACGCTGCGAATTCCCGGTGGAACCGAGCGACGCTTCGAGCGCGCGGCGTTACGCAGCACCGGCTACCTGCGACGCTCGATCATGCCCTCAGGCCTCCTTGATGGGCTCTCGAATGAGCAGATCCGCGATCTCCTTTCCTACCTCCGCTCGCTCCGCTGACGCGGCAACCGCTTAACTCGCGCGCAAAGGATCTCCAAAGCCTTGCCTTGGCAGTCGGAAAGTCGCTCAGTTAGCCTCGCAACTGGACTCCATACCCCACCGATGATCCTCCGCCTTGCGTGCGTGGCGCTGACCCTCGCCCTCTCCTTTGGCCTGAGCGGCTGTGCCCGCTCCGGAAAGGGTGCCGCAGACGAGTTTCCCCGCGAGGAAACGCTCCGTATCGGTATCGCTTGGGGCGAACCCAATACCTTCAACCCGCTGCACCCTGCGCCGAGTTGGCCCGTGCAGCAGGAACACACCATCATCTACCAGACGTTGTTCTACTTTGATCCGGAGAAAGGCACGTTGCTGCCCCAACTCGGATCGGAGCTGCGCCTCTTTCCGGACCGGATCGAGGTGGACGTCCACGAAGCCGCGCGCTGGCACGATGGCCGACCGGTCACCGCTCAAGACGTCGCCTACACGTTCAATCAGCTGTATCGCATTAACCCCGGCTTCCCGGCGTGGCAGTACCTCTCCGCGGTGGACGTGGTGGATGCCGCCGCCGCACGGCCCCGCACCGTCGCCTTCCGCTTCCGTGCCAAGGACCCGAACCCCCTGATGGTCCAGCACTGGCTGACCCTGAATGCGATCCTGCCGCAGCACATTTGGGAGCCCCTGCTGGCGGCGGCAAAGGGGGACTTCAATGAGCTGCTGAAGTACAAGGCGGATCAAAATCCAATCGGCTCTGGTCCCTACCGCCTGCATTCCTATTCGGCCGAGAAGATCGTGGCCGAGCGCTTCGATGCCTACTGGGGCAATGCCGCGCTGCACGGCGGGAAACTGCCCGCCCCGCGGTTCATCATCGCCCCGGTTTATAAGAGCAACGACCACTACAGCCTCGCGCTGCAGCAGGCGCGCATCGACGCGGCCAACACGTTCATCCCCCGCATCTGGCTCAAAGCGCGCAAGGGCGTGCGGGCATGGTTCGATGAGCCGCCGTATTTTCCGCCGGCGTGTATGCCGACGGCGTTTATCAATCACCTCCGCGCCCCACTCAACGATGTCCGCTTCCGTCGCGCGATGGCCTTCGCGATCAACTACGACGACATCCGCGAGCTCGCCGTCTCCGGGTACAGCGTGCCGCACGAACCCGGCTTCATTCTCCCCTTCGGCGTCGAGAAACGCTACTTCAACGCCGAGGACGCAAAGGCGTTCGGTACCCGCTTCGATCCGGAGCGCGCCCGAGAGGAACTCGCTGCCGGCGGCTACCGGCCCCTCTTCCGGGATGGCGAGCTCGTCGAACTGCGCAACGCCGCGGGAGAACGCGTGCCCACCCTCTTCATTCAATGCCCAGCGGGCTGGAGCGACTGGGAATCCATGGTCCGCATCATGGTCCGCGGGATGCGCACCGTCGGTATCGACGTCCGCGAACAATTCGTCGACAGCACCGCTTACTACCGCGCGCTGCCGTTAGGCGACTTCGACCTCATCATCTCCACGCCTTCCCCCGTACCGTCTCCAGCAGAGCCGTGGGCGCGCTTTGACTTCGTGCTCAATTCGCGCGACTGGGCGCCAGCCGGTGAACGCATGTTCACGAATATGGGCCGGTTCAACAAACCCGGCTCGCCGGAGTATGTCGCGCGCTTCGACCAACTGCTCGCACGCATCCCGATCGTCACCGACGAAGCCGAGCGCTCCTCCCTCTACCGCGAACTAAACCGCCTCTGCATGGAGCTGCAGCCTGCCATCCCGCTCGTGTACCGCCCCAAGGCCTTCTACGAGTTCAACGAAAAGGTCTGGGCCGGTTTCCCGACTGCGGCCAATCCATACCTGCCACCGACCGTCCCCACCCAGGGCGCCGGCACCCTGATGCTCTGGCACCTGCGGCCTGCCGCGGCCACGCGTCCTTAATCCGCCCCGTCGCCTCCCTCGCTTCGTCATGTTTCGCCAGCACCCGACCCTCCGCTACATCACCGCTCGCGCGGGTTGGTACGCGCTGACTTTCCTCGTCGCGGTGACCATCAATTTCTGGCTGCCGCGTCTCGGCGAAGCCAACCCCGTCGATACGCTGATGGCGCGCGTCTCGGGCTCCATGGATGCTCAGGCAGCACGCGAGCGCGAGGAGTCCTACCTGCGCGAATTCGGCCTCGTCCAAACGGACGACTCCGGAAAAATCCTCCGCGCCGCCGATGGCTCGCCGCTGCGGACGTCGATCCTCACCCAGTTTCTGCGTTACCTGGGGATGAGCCTGCAGGGCGACTTCGGGCTCTCGATCGTCCAACATCCACGGCCCGTCAGCGACATCATCCTGACGGCCCTGCCGTGGACGCTCGCGCTGCAGATTCCCGCGCTCGTGCTGGGCTGGTTCATCGGCAACGGGCTGGGCGCACTCGCCGCCTACCGGCGCGGCGTACTCGACAAGGTCTTCTACCCTGTGGCGCTCCTGATCAGCGCCATCCCCTCCTTCTGCTTCGGCATCCTCCTCGTCTATCTTTTCGGTGTCCAGCTGGAGTGGCTCCCCACCCTCGGGGGATACGACGAGGCCCTCAACCCGGGCTTCAATGCGGCGTTCCTGAGCAGCGCCGCCACGTACTACATCCTGCCTTTTCTCTCGGTCTTCCTCCTCGTAGTCGGCGGGCAAGCGATCGGCATGCGCTCGATGTGCATCTACGAGCTCGGCACCGACTACGTGCGCTACGCCAAGCTCATGGGTGTGCGCGAGTCGACGATTGTCCGCTACATGTTCCGCAACGCCATGCTGCCGCAGCTAACCGGTCTTGCCCTTACCCTCGGCGGAATGGTCGGCGGCGCGTTGATCGCCGAAATGGTCTTCAGCTATCCGGGACTCGGACTCTCGGTCCTCACTGCGATCCAGAGTCTCGACTACCCCGTGATCACCGGCTGCACGCTGCTCGTCACGACCTGCGTGCTCGTCGCCAACTTCACCGTCGATATCTTGATCGGTTTCCTCGATCCGCGCATCCGCGCGGCGCGGGAGGGCGAGGCCTGATCCCATGAAGCTCCTTCGTCACCTCCTGCGCAGCCCGGGTTTCGTCGTCGGTGCTCTGCTCCTCCTCGTCACGCTGCTGCTCGCATTCCTGCCGCCGCTGCTGATGGAACTCGATACGACCCGCCGAGTGGGCCTCGCCTACGTGCCACCCGCGGCCGGGCGCTGGCTCGGCACCGATCACCTCGGGCTGGATATGTTCGCACTGCTGGTGTCCGGCCTGCGCTCGTCGCTCTACGTGGGATTCCTCGCTGGCATCGTCGCCACCGTCCTCGGCACGCTCATCGGCGTCTACGGGGGATACAAGGGGGGCTGGATCGATGATCTCCTGACCGCGTGCACGAATCTCTTCCTCGTCATTCCGAGCCTGATCGTGCTCATCCTCCTCTCCGGCAGCCTGCAGGAGGGACGTAGCCTGACGTTAATTGCGCTCTTCATCGGTTGCACCACGTGGACGTGGAGCGCGCGCGCGGTGCGGGCTCAGGCCGCGAGCCTGCGCTCCCGTGACCATGTGGCGCTCGCCCGCATCAACGGGTACGGGACCCTCGGTATCGTCTGCCTGCACATCCTCCCTTACCTACTCTCGTACCTTTTCATGGTCTTTATCCTCCAGACCGCCTCGGGGATCCTCACCGAGTCAGTCATCAGCATGCTCGGGCTCGGTCCCTACGATACGGTTTCACTGGGTAACCTGCTCAACCAGGCGATCCGCAACGAGGCGCTGTCCGACGGGGCATGGTGGGCTTTCTTCCCGCCGATGGTGCTGATCACGGTCATCGCCTTCGCGCTCTACGTCCTCAACACGTCAATGGAAGGCGTGTTCAACCCCCGCCTCCGCAAGTAACCCGCCATGGCCGCGATTCTTGAGGTCGATGACCTGCGCCTGCACTACCTGACCCGTCTGGGGAAACGCGTGCAGGCGGTGGACGGCGTGTCCTTTCAACTGCAACCCGGAGAAATCCTCGGCATCGCCGGAGAATCCGGCTGCGGCAAGACGACCCTCGTGAGCGGGCTGATGGGCCTGCTCATGCCGCCGCTGCACCTCACCTCTGGTGCAGTGCGGATCAACGGTCGGGATATTCTCCGACTCCCGGCCGCCGAAGTCCGGCGCTCCGTACTCGGTCGCGACATCGCGATGATCCCGCAGGGCGCCCTGAACTCGCTTAACCCCACGCGGAAGATCCGCGATCTCGCCACCGATGTCATCCTCGCCCACGACGAGGGCGCGGACCGCCGCGCGATCCAAGAGCGCCTGCGCGAGCGTTTCACGCGGATCGGATTGGAGGCTGACGCCGTTCTCAACGCCTACCCCGTACAGCTGCCCGCCGGGATGAAACAGCGCGTGGTGATCGGGATTTCCACGCTACTCAATCCACGAATTGTCATCGCCGATGAGCCGAGCTCGGCGCTGGACGTGTCGTCGCAGAAGGCCGTGATCCAGCTCCTGTTCAACCTGCTGGATGAGGGCATCGTCTCATCGATGGTCTTCATTACGCACGAACTGCCGCTGCTGCGTCACGTCGCCGGGCGCATCGCGGTGATGTACGCCGGCCAGATCGTCGAGCTCGGCACGACCGAACAGGTGATCTTCGATGGCCGCCAGCCGTACACGCGGGCCTTGATGGGCTCGATGCTCAGCGCCGAGCCCGGCCAGAAATCGCGGAGGCCGGTCGCCATCGAGGGCGCTCCGCCGAATCTCGGCGAGCCAATCTCCGGGTGCCGCTTCGCCGTCCGCTGCCCCGTGGCGCAGCCAGACTGCACGCAACGCGACCAAGTCCTGCGCGAGGTCGCCGGACGCCATGTGAGGTGCCACCATGCCCACTGAGACTCCCTGCTTCGAAGCCCGGAACCTGACGCGCGCCTTCGGCCACGGCACGCGACGTAAAGTCGCGGTCGACGGCGCTTCGTTTACCATTGCCGAGCGCGAGATCGTCTCCCTCGTCGGTCAATCCGGCTGCGGCAAGAGCGTCCTCGCCAAGCTGCTGCTCCGCCTCGAAAAGCCTTCCTCCGGCGAACTGCTCTACCAGGGGCGCCCCATCACCGAGGCCGGCAATCCCCGCGCCTACTGGCGCGATGTCCAGGCCGTCTTTCAGGATCCCTACGCAGCGTTCAATCAGTTCTTCACCATCCGCGCCCAGCTCAAGGATTGCTTCCGGCTCTTCGATCAACGCCCACCCGAGCGCGAGATGGAGGAACGCATCGATCAGGCTCTCCTCGCGGTCAACCTGCGGCCCCGCGAACTCGACGGGAAGTATCCCTTCGAACTCTCCGGCGGCCAGATGCAGCGCCTGCTGCTGGCCCGCATCTTCATCCTCCGTCCTCGCGTGCTGATCGCCGACGAGCCTACCTCAATGGTCGATGCGTGCAGCCGCGCGGGTATTCTCGAGTACCTGATGAAGCTCAAACAGGAGCTTTCGATGACCATCGTGTTCGTGACACACGATATCGGTCTCGCGTACTACGTGTCGGATCGTCTCTTCATCCTGCACGAGGGCCGCATCGTGGAACAGGGTACGCCCGACGACGTGACCCAGCGCCCGACCAGCCCCTTCACCCGCCAGCTCCTCGACGATATTCCGTCCGTCCATCGTCCGTGGGTAAATCGGGCGTAACGAGCGCGCGTCGCCGTACGCTCCGCCGCGCCTACGCTCTCCACCTCAGCTCGAGGGGACGCCAATATTCAGCGGCCTGAGCGGTACCTTGGGGTCGTCGCTTCACCGAAGTTCGCTGCGCCGACCGCTCGCTCGGTCAGCGCGGGCGACTCAACCCACCGGCAGCGTGTGCACGAAGAGCTGATCGCCGCGCGCGGGTGCACGGCAGGCCCACGAGCCATCGGGCGCAACCACGCCCGAGGGTGAGGAGCAGTCCACGGTGTGCGGCTGCGCGTTGTCGACGGTCACGATCCACGCCCCGGACGCACGGGCCCGGAGGCGGAGGTTCGATTCGTGGTACTGCCAGTTCACGCGGGAAAGCTCACTACCGTCGCGGCCGCCATTGACCGCATGGAAAATCACCCGCGCTCCCCGCAGTCCCAACTGCCGCGCGAGATGTGGGTCGGCCATTTCAGTGTACTCCGGATTCGCCCACATATCGTTGCAAATCAGTCCGCCAATCGTGAGTGAGGGCGACCACGCAAAGGTCCGGAGGTCGCGCGAGGCGTAGTGGCGGATTTCATCGCGCTCCGATGGCTGGGAGACGTACGAACAAAGCAGCGTTTTCGCGTGAAATCCGAGGAACGCGCCGTCGCGGCCGTAGAAGCGAAGTTCGTTGTAGCAGCGACCGTCGGACTCGCGGTAACACGTGCCGAGCGCGAGGCCGATCCGCGCGGCTTTAGCCTTGGCCACGGTCCGCCAGAGCGCGGCGACGACCTCTGCGTCGTTGAAGCCAGCATGGTACCCGCTGAGCGATCCCTCCGGCGTGAGGAGGATCTCCGCGCCCGCCTGCGCGGCGGCGTCAATGGCTTGGGCGATGCGCGCCTCATTCGCCGCAACGTCATCGTTGCGCACCGCCATCTGCAGTCCGGCTACGGTCAGGCTCATGGTCGTCAGAAAGAAAGGTTTCGAAACAAATTCGTCTTAGCGCTTCGGCCCACGACGTCCGCCGCGCGGCTTGAGGTGCGCCCAGCCCGCACCCCGCGTGGGCCGCGGTACCGGGGTCACGTCAACCATCAGGAGTTCGTCGGCATCCTCGCCGAAACGCCCCTGCGCCGCCGCGCGGCCATCCGGTCCCACCACCACCGAACAGCCAATGCAGAGATGCCCATCCCACGCTCCGCCACGCACGCGGCCCACGTTGCTGCAGCCGGCGACCCAGATCTGGAAAGGCCGCGCCACCGCCGCATAGTTTCGCTGCCAATCGCCGCCGTAGGGCGTGCGGCGATTATTCCACGTCGGCGGAACCGCCCATGCTGACGGGGACAACACCACGTCAGCGCCCATGAGACCAAGCGTCCGCGTAACGAACTGCCGATCCGTATAGCCGTCCGCGCAAATCATCAGGCCAAACGTACCCAGCGGCGTCGCCACCACGCCCAGGCGATCCCCTTGGTCGTAGACGCCATGACCGATTTCCAGCTCGTTGAGTTTGCGGTGGTGAAGGATGACCTTCCCCTCCGGCGAAATGAGGACCGCGGCATTGAACACCTGCGCTCCGGCGCGCTCGGTCAGCCCGCAGCACACGTAGACGCCGTGGCGCTTCGCCGCCTGACCCAGTGCGCGGCAAAACGACCCACCCGGCACCGGCTCGGCCAGCCTTCGCGCTTCCGGGTAGGTCCACCCCAGATCCGCCGCCTCCGGAAGCAACACCACCTGCGCTCCGGCCTGCGCGGCCTCCGCGATCCGCGCCACGGCATTCGCCCGATTCCGCGCACGCTGCCCGCCGAGCACGGTCATCTGCGCCACCGCGAGACGGAAGGTCCGCGGCGACGCTGTCGCCTTCACGGGAGTGCGGGAGGATTTCCGAAGGGGCATACGTGAGAACGCGATCTGACTCGCCGACAGCGATCCGCTGCACCGGCCAACGTCGCAAACCGGGTATGACCTGACAACGCATTTGCACTCAATCGCTCATCGCGCTCAATCCGCTCACGCGACTCCAAACCGCCCCTGGCTTCAACCAACGCGATCGAGATCGTTCGTCCGCGACCGCCATGCACCGTGAACCACAGCTCCGAGTCGTTCCGATTTCGCTCATGCGTCGTCGAACCAGGACGATGCAGGACGTGGCAAAGGCACCGGAGTCAACTGCGCTTCTCCCCCCATCGACCGGCTTCATGACGTTTCACACCGAGATCAACGACTCCGACCGCCTGAGAGTCCGCGCCGAGGTGGGGACGTTTAGCCGCTGGGTATTGGGGTTGCTGGCAATGATCCCTCTCTCGGCCGCGTTTACCCTTATCCGGTGGGGGTGGAGCGGTCCGTTCAGCTGGCCGTCCGTCTTCTTCACCGCCCTCGGCCTCGGCGCCGCGGTAGTCGGCGGGGGCCTGTTGCTGGCCGCGTTCGGCGCCAACGACGAGACCCTCGAAGTCGATCGCCACGCCGGGACGGTAAGCCGGACCGATACCGCATCGCTGGGATATCGACGTCGCGAGTCGCGACCGCTCTCGCACATCAGCCGTGTTGACACGGGTATCACGGAATGGACCGACAGCCCAACCTACCATCTCGCGATCCATTTCGCTGACGGGACGACCATGAAGTTCGCCACGTCCAATGTCCGAGCTCCCATGGACCAACTGCGAGAGCGTCTGGCCGCGTTTCTAGGGCATTGATCCGCGCGGCCGCGGAATTTTCTCCGACCACGGATGGTGGACGCTACTGGACTCGAACCAGTGACCCCGTGCGTGTGAAGCACGTGCTCTAACCAACTGAGCTAAGCGTCCGAAGCAGGGGCGGAACGTGAAGCAGGGGGCGAAGCGATGCAACTCTGATTTAGCATCGTACGACAGGGGTTTCGAGCCCCACCCGGTCACGTGCTCCGGTCGGGGCACGCTCGACCCGTACGATCTTTCCGAGAGGGCGCGCGAGGCCCCCTCCCCATTCACTTCCGCGTGGCCACCGGACGGCGGCGGCGGGGGAAGAGAGTGCGGCAAATCTCGCAGACCGTACCGTCGCACCCGTGCGCCGTGCAATGCTCTCGGCCATAGAAAATAATGCGGAGGTGCAGGGCGTTCCAATGCGCTTCCGGGAACAGCGCCTTCAGATCCTTCTCCGTCTGCTCCACGCTCCGGCCGTTTGTCAGCTTCCAGCGCTGCGCGAGGCGGTGAATATGCGTATCCACAGGAAACGCGGGCACCCCAAAGGCCTGCGCCATCACCACCGACGCCGTCTTGTGCCCCACCCCGGGCAGAGCCTCCAGCTCCGCAAACGTCCGCGGGACTTCGCCGCCGTGACGCTCAAGCAGGAGCTCCGACAGCCCCCGGATCGCCTGTGCCTTGCGGGGGGCCAAGCCACACGGGCGCACAATCGCGTCAATCTCCGCCACGTTGAGCTTCACCATCTGGGCCGGAGTCGAAGCGAGACGAAACAACGCGGGCGTGGTCAGGTTCACGCGCTTGTCCGTACACTGCGCCGAGAGCAGCACTGCAATCAAGAGGGTGTATGCATCCGTGTGATCCAACGGCACCGGAGTGTTCGGATAGAGCTCCGCCAGCCGGCGGTCGATGTACGCCGCACGGTCCGCCCGCCGGGAGAAATCCTGCCTCGCTGGGGAAGCCGCCATGCCCGGGAAGAAGCCGAGCCGCACCGCCCATGACAAGGGCAGAAGCCAGGATCGCGGTCGGGTCTTGCATCCAACATGCCGGGGCCCACCCACCGCGGCAGCCCCACGACCCAATCCCCCGCGGGTTAAATCAAATCTCAAGCCTCCCATCAGCCACCCTTCTCAGCGGCCACCGCGCTGGCGCTTACGACGTCGGCCGGCCTCTCCCCGGCTCCGCCCACCGAGGGTTCACGCCCGGTCACAGATTCATCCCTCACGGCCCACCCGGAAAGTCGGCCGACGCGGTTTCGACTTCCCACCCACGCCCGAAAGCCAGAACCCGGTTGCGCAGCCCCCCGGCCCCACTAACCTCTGACTCAACGCGCTATGTCGACCGCCGCCGCCCCC
>JACCDW010406157.1_pt1 | contig 14281 bp, 16 predicted proteins | sample 7449781 | NCBI WGS metagenome assembly JACCDW01 (sample SAMN15323449, study PRJNA562643) | freshwater metagenome | isolation source: river surface water | place: USA:Blue River Watershed | collected 2017-08-18
ACTTATAATTCCAAAAAATGGATCCTAACCTCATATTCGTATGTTTGTAACCAATCTTAGGGATGGTTCTTATAATTGCGGAATTATATGTCATTCTCATTAAGAATTCATACACAAATGTTAACTTCATTGACTCTTTAAAGCCTCCATAGTCTAAGAATGTTTCTTTTCTGATTACCATTCCACTACTTTGGAAGTTTTGAAAACGAGCAAGTAACTCGTTTGTAACTATACCATAATCCAAGTTGAAGTTCGCAGCAAAAGTCGCTTCGTTGGTAAATCCTGCAAATTGGTTTTTATCATCAACATCAACAACTACAGGTAAAAATGCCTGAGAGTCGGGATATGCTTCTTTATATATTTCTACATTTTTGAACCAAATTGCCGAATATTCATCATCAAATTCACAAAAAGAAACCCACTCGTTGGTTGCCTTTGATACACCATAATTTACTTGTGCTTGAAACGAAGGTTCACCTTCATAAGTCTCAATTTTGACTATATTTTGTAAGTCTCCAAAATCATAATCTGTCAAATATAACTGAAGTGATTCTTCAGCGGTAGGTACAATGATTAATTCAGTTGGTAATACTTTTTGTTTTTGTATTGATTCAACAAGTTTTGAGAAAAAATCCGAAAAGTCTTTTGTTTTGGATGACTTAATCGGTAATATTATTGTAGTATTTGATGTACTCATAGTTCAGCTTCTACTGGTTTAAGTTTATCTAATTGTTGTTCCAATGATTGGACTCGGTTAGAAACATAATCTTCAAATAGTTGATTTGAAAGACTTACAAAATTTTCTGTGTTCTGATATTTTTTCGCAGTATCCAAACCTTCTTGTATCAAAGTTTCGGATACATTATCTTCCAACCAATTCTTGATATATTCAGCCAAGATATCAACCAAATCAAAATTGTTTGTGGTCCAAATACCATTTTTCTCATTGATCCACTCAGGTTCAATATAAGGGATTCTTCCAATAACTGGTGTACCCACAGCCATTGATTCCAATGGATATGTTCCAAACGAGGATTTCTCATCTATCCAAACTGAAACACAAGCTTCTCTAAGTGGTTCATAAAATTGATCCTGATTCATAGATCTCATATCACGGAAAGTGAACCAACGATATTGAGGATACTTCTGATAAAAAATTTTAATCAAATTTAATGAATCTCTCTGTTCTCTTGAATGAATCGCAATAATTGGTTTTGCTGGTTTGTCTTTTTCAGTAGCATATTTCGAAAGAGAAACGGGTAAAACATCAACGGAAACGCTCCTGAAAATATCTCTAACCTTTTCGGCTAAAATTTCAGATGTTGTTACACATTTATATACACCAAATCCATTCCAACTTTGACCTGGTTTGAGAGTTTCAAATACATGATCATAGGCTTGAGTTAGAATGATCTTTCCACAAGGTAGATTTTGAACTTGTTCAATGATATATCCGAGTAATTCCGGAACAATCAAAAAATCCTCAACCCCAACTTGTAAATTTTGACCATTTACATAATTTTCTTCAAGATCCTCGTATCCTTCACCCAACCATGTTTTGTGTGAGGTATATCCTTTTTCTTCAAACAAAATGATTGCATTTTTTCCATTTTGTTTCAAAGCATTTGCCAAATCATAAATGTATTTTATTGATGCTTTGGGGTTTCCTTTTGTGTCCTGTACAAAAAAATAAAACTTATTCGTTCCGTTCTTAAGTGCTGAAATAGTTTTTTCTATTTTTATTATATTATCTGTCATCGTCTTCTGATTTTTTCAATATATTATCTTTAACTAAGGTATTAAACGCCAATTTGAAATCTATAGGAACATCACTTCCTCTCATTCCCATATTTTCATCAATATCTTCTTTTTCTGTTAACAAAACTTCAATCAAAAATTTATAAACTTCATAACTTACTACATTTATTGAAATTTTATCATCTCCATCGTCGTCTTCGTTACTGATTTCTGTCGGCTTTGCATTAATACGAAGTTTAGTATCCAGATGATTTAAATCCAAATACCATTCATCTCCAAAAATTTTAAACATTAATTATATTATTTTTATAAAAATTTATAAATTCTTCTAAAGAGTAAATCCTTTTATCGTATTCGTAAGAGGTGTTTTGTTCATTACTGAATAAAATGACATGAGGAATCCAGTTTTTATAGTCATTTATTAGCGAGGTATTACAAGTTACCAACACATCAACGTCTTTCAAAATACGATCAATAGTTTTATCATTATAGAACATAATTTCTTCTATTTCACAACCAAATTTAGATAGGAAAAATAAAGTGGATGGTTTGGATCTACCAATCTCGTCCGAAACAATAATTATTTGGTTGTCATCTCGTAGATCTTTATATATTTGGTTCAGAACTTGAAATGTATTCATTTCAGTTGAGGGTGCATGACCGAAGATGGTCATAGGATTTTCGATATAGATGAATTCATAGAGTTCATCATCAGATTGAAACTTGAAATGATCTTTAATAATTTCAGTGTTTATAGGTCTGATTATTTCGTATTGAAATTGTTCTTCCTCTTCACCGACCTCTAACTCATCTATCAAATATTTCTCATAGGTAGACTCCAATTTTTTAATGGTGTCCCGAAGAACACCATTCACCTCAAAAGCAATTCTCATTGTTCGTACTTGTCCAAAATTTTATTGATGAGAGGATTACGAATAATATCTTTATTGTCAAAACTAAATACTCCTATGTCCTCCACGTCCTTAAATTTTACCAATGCGTCGTATAAACCTGAATGAGTTTTATCTTTGTATCTATCTGTTTGTTCCAAATCCCCTGAAATGAAGAACTTACTGTTAAATCCAATACGAGTGAGAAGAAGTTTCATTTGTTTTGGTGTAGCATTTTGACCCTCCTCAAAAATTAAAATTGAGTTGTCAATATTCATACCCCTCATGTACGCCAAGGCAAAGACCTCAATTACCTCTACTTCTTTCAATTTTTCTCTAGCTTCTTTACCAATGATCTTATTCATTAAGTAATAACTCGGAAAGATGTATGGATCGAGTTTTTCCTCTACATTACCAGGTAGTGATCCCAATTTCTCTTCCGCTTCAACAGCTGGTCTTACTATTATAATTTTCTCATAACCATTTTCAGGGTCACAAAGTAAATCAATAGCCGCTCTCATAGCAACAAAAGATTTCCCAACTCCAGCCGGACCTGAACAAATCGTGATCTGATTGTTACAAAGAATATCATAATAATCTTTTTGCGAATCAGTCAAAAACTTTTTTCTCGGTCTTTTAGTGACTATAGAATTTATTAATTCTTTCTTATTTACATAAACCTCTCTTGGTTTAGTATCTTCTTTTTTTCTTTGTGTTCTCGTTTTTTTATACTCCTGTTGACCCGAATCCATTAGCATTTCTATCTTTGTCGTTTATTTCGTTAACCTTAGTTAGATTAACTGAATCACCATTCAATACAGGTGCCATTACTGCTTGAGCAACTTTCATTCCTTTGTGTATTGTAATGTCCATTGTACTGTTATTCATTAATATAACCTTTATTTCACCATTGTAACCAGAATCGACGGTTCCTGGAGAATTTAAGACGGAAATACCTTTATTAAGGGCAAGACCACTTTTGGACCTTACTTGAATTTCATATCCATAAGGAATATCAAAATATAGTCCTGTTGGAACAATAGACCACGATTTGGCGGATATGGTTACTTCAACATTTGATAGTAGATCAAAACCTGAATCACTTCCATAATTGTAAAAAGGGTCAGGATTGTCTGATTTATTTACAAAAGACAAAGCAATTTTTGGTTTATAATCTTTTATTTGTTGTTCCAACAAGGACATAGTTTCTTGCATTTTTGACTGATCGGCAGACATTTCCATCAACTCTTTAAGTGCCGACATTGTGTTTGTAAAATTTTTAATTTCTTTAATCATTTCAAATCAAATATTTTTTTAATTATGTGAGCAAGTGCCACTGTATCTTTTTCACAATACTCACCAATCGTTTCGAGATTTTTGGTTTTGTAATAATATTCATTAAGGTTTTCACCCGTCACTTCACTGTCTTTGGGAGATTCAATTCCCATACTTACACACAAAAGATCCAAAGAACCAATCGAATAGGGATTGTTATAATTCCACAAATCTTTGGTATCAATTGCTTTTACTTCCCACGGCTTCGTATTGTAAATTGGAAATATTTTTGGTGGTTTCATATCGTTGATTACGAATCTTTTACCGAGTGTTGGGATATCAAAAAGTTTGATATTATGACCACACATGTAAAAATCTAATCTTTCAATACGATTGAAAAGATTTCTAATTTCAGTTAGAAGTTCGACCTCGTTGTGGTTAGTAAAGGTTGTTCTATGGAGTTCTTTTTTAGTATCGTAAAAACAAAAGGAGGCTGCGACAACTCTTGAAAATTCAGGAACAAGTGCCGCACGTTTGAAGTAGGTTTCTTCAGGTGAAATATCGCCATCTTCAGGGTACCTCCGTTTGAAGAAATCTATATAATCCAAAAAAACCTTGTATAACTTTGGTTTTTGTTTTTTGAGTTCATTCAAACTTTCAAATTCAGATACTGTTTCAATATCAAAAAACAGGATCTTGTCAAGTGGTTTATCTAATGTCATAATGAATTATAGAAATTTCTTCTGTTTTCGGAAAGTACTTTCAAATGATATTTTTCATTTACTGTTTCATAGAGTTGTTCACCCAAATCTTCAACCCAACTCGGATTTTCGATCAGTTTTTTCATGAACTTACTCCAATCTTTGTGGTTTTTGTATTCATCAACCAAGAGTCCATTCGCACCTTTGACAAATTCACCGTTATTTAATCCGTGTTTGATGTCGATTGTATAAGGACCGATATTAGATGCGATAATTGCCTTCTTGTAGAATCCGGCTTCAATAACTTTGAGTTGTGACTTCATTCGATTGAACATAGTATTCTTAATCGGAGCAAGTGATACGTCAAATTTACTGTAGTTCTTGGCGTATGAAGTGACAGGTGCGGTCCAAACCCTTGTATAGAAAGGATCGGGTTCATCCATATATTCTTCCTGTTTCCATTTCATCAAAAACTCTTTTTGTTTTTCAGTAACATACTTGTAGTTTGAGGTGAAAATCTTTTCATATTTTGCCCAAACAGTTTCTTCTGGAAGAATTGGTCTTTGTTTCTGTGTACCTGTTGATTTATCAATTTCCGTTACGGTCCCACGAGTATCGAATCCACAAATATATAGACGATATTTATCCTTCAAATCAGAAATCTTATCAAATGTTCCATCCAAAATCATGAGGTCGTGTAAATGAGATGACCCACCCAACCATCCAAATCGGACTTTATCAGATGGAATTGTTTTCTCTTTGAATTGTGGTTCTTCTGGATCGATTCCATTCGGGATTACGTGAACATTTTTGTTAACAGTTTTTCTAATTTCATTTGCAAAAATATCAGTGGTGGTGGTAACCCATTCCGCCTCACGTAGATTATTAACAATAATTTTATCGAACTTTCTTTCAACAACCATTGCGTGAGCAGGGTGTTCCATTCCGGGCATCCAATAGTCGTCAATATCACAGACAGTTTTGATACCCATCTGTTTGAGTTGTCCAATTACTTCTCTTGATTTTTCATAGTTTGTATTAAGTGATCTATGAAATGATACAATATCATAATTCTTGAAGAAATTCAAGTCGTCAATACTGATATCGTACATGATATCGATATGGAATTCATCGGGATATTGTTGTTGTAGATAAGTGTGGGGTTGAACAGAACGAAACTTACCAACACCTGTTCTGTCACTCGGTAATACTAAAATTCGTTTTTTTGACATATTTTTTTATTGAAAGTATAATTAAAAACTCTCAATAAAAAAAGGGTTACTTAAGTTTTTTAATACTTGTAATCTTACCTTCGAAAATATGTTTACCTACCGAAAGTTTCATTGTTTCGTTGGTTACCTTAGATTCGGAAATCATTCCTTTTATATCACCAAATTCTTCTTTAATGACATCTCTAACAGTATCTCTTACTAAATTTCTTATCATAGTTTTAAAACTTTCATCAACAACTGAACTTTGTGATGATTGTTTTTTGGGTTGAACACCCGATTGGTTTTGAATTAATTTTGCCGCACCTTCAATAACTTCATTTGGTAATGTAGCACTATATGAGTCAGGTTTTGCGATAGGATTTTCAATCATCAATCTTTTAATTTCATCGGGAAGATTCGAACTCATAATTTTTTGTTCATTGATCTGTGGTGCGGATACTTGTGGTTGTGCAGGAATGTTGTACACTGGTTCCTTATATTCTGAAGGGATATTAATGTTTGGAGATTGTCTAACCTCACCACGACCCATATTATCGTGTCTTTCCATTATTTGTTTAGAAACCGCCAACTTCTGCATTAAAGAATTCATATCGTTTGACATCTTAATTAAAATTTCGCATTTATATATACTCTCGTCATAGATTTGTCACCGTTTGGATTGTAACCTGGACGAGCCTCAGTAAATTTATCACCTGTTAAGTTAAAAGAAAATGTTTTAGGTACAATAAATAAACGCCAACCGGGTAAAGGTTGTTTCCCTATTGTAGATGTATGTGACGCACCTTCCCTTTCCCAAGCTCTTAAAACCAAATTTCCCTTTTTTGATAACCCTAAACAGACAGGTTCGAGTTCCCTCAATCCTTTACCTCCGGGTTCATCACCATCGTAGTTTATAACAATTATATTTTTGTTGCGTATTGCATCCATAAGGTCTTTTTGTGATGCAACCTCAAGAATTATTTGTTTTTTTAATATCTCTAATAACTTCATTATTCAGGAATAGTATAACCCTTCTCCTTGTTATACTTATTAATCTTGATGTTATTTGTTCTTTCTGCGGTATCTAATGAAGTGCCTGCTTGAACATTGTAAACATCCAAATAAAATCCAGTTCCTCTTCCGATATCATCACCATCGGCAAGAGCATCAGGATGAACTGATGAATAACTCTGTGAACGAGGTGAAAAATCATTTCTTGGGAATAATATACCTCTTTGTTGTTCAGCGATTTTACTCAATTCATTTGCTGGTTGTGCAAAATCTAATCTATCGTTAGCTTCCATAATTTATTAATTTTTTAATTCTGTTTATTTCCTCATTTATTTTGGCAGGACCAAGTTGTTTTGAAACACTTTGGTGTGTGTTGTAAGACGCATTACCAACTTCAGGATTGAGATCTGTATCGGGTCTTGTATCTTTTTGAATATTGGATGACTTCTTATCTTTTTCTCTCATAGACTGAAGTGTATCAATAACCCACCTCTCCATATCTTTTCCTCCGTGAAGTTCATATGATAATCCTTCTTTCGGGTTTGTTTTGAACCAATTTTGTATCCTTTCCAAGTTTTGGAATGTCAACATACCCTTCTTCACCAAATCCAAATTTCTTTTCCACCCTTGAGTTTGAGATAATTCCTCTTTTGATTTTCCTGCACCGAGTTTTTGTTTCTCTTTTAGAAGACTTATGAGTTCTTGTGGAACCTTTATTTGTTTTCCGTAGAGTGAACTATTCATAGGTTCTTTATTAATTTCAATAATTCAGACATTGTTAATCCTTCTTTGTCTGCCAATTTTTTTAGGGATTTTATATTTCTTTGTAAGATTTTTGATGTTTTTGGTTCTTTATCACTAACATCATTATCTTTTGATGATTTTTTAACCAAGATATCTTCCACCATCTTTATCGCTTTTTGTCTTTGTTCTTCTTGAATTTCTCTTTCTTTCAAAACACTTCTTGATACAAAATTTTTATCGTCTTTGTATGGTGATTTTTTATCCATAGGTTCTTTTTTACCGAATTGTTCTGCTCTTTCCTTAGCGTCCTCCTCCTCCATTCCAAGTTCATTTTTTAAGTATTCGATAGTTTCTTTAGCATTCATAAACTTTGTTTCTTCATAACCAAACGCATCTTCAAAATTTACTTCATTTAATGAAGGTGAAAAATAAGCTCCAAACGCTCTGAAACCTCTCGATAAAGGATCGTTGGTAATTCTTGCGCTTGGAATGGTTTGATCCATCGTTTTTCTTGGATGAAGTTTTGGGTTCAGTCCAAATGGTATTTTGGAACTGTTCATAGTTCCATCAAAATCAATTAATTCATCCAATTCTTTTTTGGGTTCCTTTGATTTTGAAACATATTGTTTGTGACTTTTGCAAGGCATATAGACCTCACCGTGTTTGTGAGTTCCTTCACAACCGAGTTCTTTTGCCTTTTTTTCGGCTGTTGTTACTGACTTATATCCCTTAAGTTTCATTAAGTTTTTTTATCTATAAATACAAGGTGAGATGTATTTATTTTAAAAAAGAAGCCGTGGGAATACAAAATATCCGAAATCATTCCAACAACTCCATTAAATTGAGATTGGATACTTCTGAGTACTATGATTTTTATCTGTCTAACGATGAGATTGAGTACGATCAGGAGACCGTATTTTCCACAAATTTAATCGGCTTTGATGACGGAAATGTGTTACCTGTTAATATTAGACTTTGGGATCCCGATTGTTCCCCTCAATTTGAATTATATTATGATGATTTTGAAAGTGACAATAATGTAGTGTCAGATAAATTTTATCCTTTTCCTGATTTAGTTGATGCGTCTTGTTACTCCTTGAGTGGAATTTGTGATGTTGGATTAACAGGAATTGACAACGGGCTCACAGACAGAATGAGTGGTGAAACACTTTACTACACAAGAGGATTATTAGATTCAATTAACAAATTTGACAGATTATCATACGATAGACACCTAAAATTAATCTCTGTTACATCAAATGTAAGATCACCCAACTCAAGATTTTCAGGTATAACGGCAAACACGCTTTATAATATAGTTTCAAAACAAGAGGCGGGTATAGGTTACTACCAAGAATTATATGGTGGTTTTTATCAAGGTTTTTACAAACTATACGAATATGATTGGCAAATATTACCCGAAAGATATGAACTCGGATGGTCTATGGAGACGGTAATCAAGCCAAGGATATACGATGAATTTGAACCCGGTGCAGGTGAGACCACTCTAAACGAAATCTATCCCAACAACGCAGGAATTTTCTTCTATATGGGGACAAGGGCGGAAGATAAATTTTATCACTACGCAACCGGTCATCCTGAAAGTTACACGGCTTATACACGAGTAACTGAAGAATTAAGTTGTTTAAAAACTTGTTCTTGTACTCTTACGGCGTTCACTTCGGATTGTTACAATGTCTACCCAATATCAGGTGATACCTATCAAGGAACGGATTGTACTGTATGTGGAAACGCCTGCGAACACAAAGTGGTTGCCATACCACCCAAAGATCCAACGATAGATGTATTATCAAATTCATTTGCTATACGATTATCGGGTGACCCAAAAAACCCAAAAATTAATATAAGGACAATTACCATCACGGGTGCGTGTCAAACAACTGCGGATTGTGAAACACACGAATATTACTTAACAGGGTATACAATCAACAACATTTATTCCGATATTGGAATTTACGATTTTTGTTCGGGAAGTACCAATCAAACCGACTTCTTAAACACGGAAAAATGGTTACAGGTTGATGTGGTATTCAAACGATATACTTTCTACGAGGGGTGCGACTTACTTTATGAGGGTGGAATTGGGGAAATGAGTTCCTTAATTTATCCCGCAACGGAAAGAGGTGACACCTTAAGTTTAATTCAACCACCTTACACTCACGACCAAGAAAAAGAATACCCCGTCCAAAGAGTTGTGATGAATAGAGATTTCATTGACTCAAAAGATAAACGACTTGGGTCTTTAAAAGTGTATCTCAATGGTTATTTGTTTATGATCGTAGAAAACTTTGAGGAAATTATTCCAAGACCCTTGAACACCGAAAAAGAAAAACAAATCGGTGTAAGTTATTCAATGTCGTGGGGTGGTGGTACTCAAGGATTAAGGGAAAATCTAACATTTAATAGCTGTACTGGAACCACTTATCAACAAGATCCCGAGTTATTTCCCGATGCAGTTTTGTCAGGAACGTCACTTTCACAATTAGAGACGGGTATTTTATTGGAAAAATACTTTGGTGGAACTTTTGATGGTGCCATTTCAGAGTTTAGATTCTATGCGGAACCATTGAATGGTGGACAAGTTCAACATAACAATAGAATTTTAAGAAATACTTATGATCTCTTTGATTATTTCTGCTTGGATTGTGAAAATTTTGAACCTTTACCAAGTCCAAGTCCAACACCAACCCCTACAGTAACTCCTACGGTCACAAAAACACCAACTCCAACACCTACTATAACATCAACACCTACTTTAACTCCTACAAACACTGCAACACCAAGTGAAACACCAACAAATACACCAACACCAACTGAAACACCAACAAATACACCAACACCTTCAATAACACCGTCGGTCTCTGTGACACCTGGTTTAACACCCACTGCGACTCCGTCTCAAACACCGACTATGTCCCCAACCGTAACTCCAACAACTACCACAACACCTAGTGTTACGCCATCAGTAACACCTTCGATATCAGAAACTCCAACCGCTTCAGGTATAAGAACAATTTTTGTCAGATTTAATCCTTTATAAAAATGGAAAACAATATTTTACTACAATCAATTGAAAATTTGAAAGTAGATTATAACAATGATTCAATTTGTTTGGGAAAAAAAATTAAAAATGGAGTTGTTACCGATGAATTATCTATAGTTTTTTTTGTTGACGAAAAAAAACCACTAGAGAATTTAACTCAAAGTGATCTCATACCATCGAGAATAAATGTTGGTGGTACTATCTTAAAGACCGATGTTGTTGAAAGTACAACACTGAACGTTCATCCTTGTCCGACAGAATTTAACTCAACCTGTATCTTTAATCCAGTACCAAATAGATCCTATATCAGACCAATAAAGGGTGGTATTTCAATAAGAAAAACAACTGATGGTATTGGAACTCTTGGTTTTTTGGCTAAACATACCGAAACAGGCGCGTTGGTTGGTGTTACTAATTTACACGTTGCGCTTAAAGTACATTTCAACACAAATGACCTTTGTAAAGAACCACCTTGTACGTTTGACTATAACTCTTTAATTGAGCAAATTTATCAGCCAGGTGAAAGTTCATCTTATGAAACAGATTTTTATAACTTGGGTCGTGTTATGTATTGTACTTTACTATATAATAGTGGTTCGGCTGAAATTGATTGTTGTTTAGTTGCGTTGAAGGAAAGTGTATTGTCAAATAGTGAATCTTTCAAACAATATGGTTTAAGTTTTACAACACCTCCTGTATTTGCAACAACAGCAGAACTTGATTCTATTTTAACAAATGATATCCCATTAGCAGCATCCGGCAGATCGTCAGGTCCGAAAGAAGGTTCATTGTGTGGATTAAAAGCTTTATATTCGAATTATTCATCTATGGTTAATGGATATAAAAAAAATAATGATGGATACGTTTGGGGTAAAAGATTTGCAAATCAAATCGCCTATACGAGGGTAGATCAAGATTGTCCTGATCCATCAATTCCGGGTGATTCGGGTTCTGCAGTTTTTGGTAATTTTGGAGGAACTTGGAAAATTGTTGGTTTGAACTTTGCCGGTGGGACTATGAGTTCAGGTATTGATATAGGAATATTCAATAGAATTGATAGGGTCGCCGCTTTGATGGGAATTGAAGCTTGGGATGGATCTCAATTGAATTTTATAGATCTAAATAATGTCAGTACATATCAAGTTCAAGGTTTTAATTCCAACAACACAATAACAGTTGATGGATCTACTTATTGGCAATCTGGATTACTCGATAGTTAATATTTACCTATTTCAAACTTGATTTATGATTTGAATAAAATAAATTTTCAAATCATTAGTAGTGACCATATTCGTTCAAATAGCATCATATCGGGATCCCGAACTAGAAAACACAGTTAGGGATATGATATCAAACGCAGATAGACCCGAAAAATTAAGGTTTGGTATTGCAAGACAGTTCAGAGAAGAGGATGGTTTTGATAAATTAGAGGAATTTAGAAATGATAGTAGATTTAGAATCTTAGATATTCCTTACGAAGAATCAAACGGAGCTTGTTGGGCTAGACACCTTATCCAACAATTATATAAAAATGAAACCTACACCCTACAAATTGATTCACATATGAGATTTGAAAAGGGTTGGGATACCACTTTGATTGATATGATCGATCAACTTCAAGAAGATGGACATGAAAAACCACTTCTTACAGGTTATGTGAGTTCATTTGATCCCGATAACGATCCCGCCGGAAGAGCAAGAGATCCTTGGCAAATGGCGTTTGATAGATTTATTCCTGAAGGTGCTGTATTCTTCCTACCCGAAACAATTCCAAATTGGACAGAATTAACTAAACCAGTTCCAGCGAGATTCTACTCAGCACACTTTTGTTTTACTCTAGGACAATTTTCAAAGGAAGTTCAACACGATCCCGAATATTATTTTCACGGTGAAGAAATTAGTATTTCTGCAAGAGCATATACTCACGGATATGATTTATTCCATCCTCATAAAGTAGTTGTATATCACGAATACACCAGAAAAGGAAGAACCAAACAATGGGATGACGATAAAAAGTGGGTTGAAAAAAACAATCACTCTCACAAAAGGAACAGACAACTCTTTGGTATGGACGGGGAAGAAATGGTTGACTTAGGTCAGTTTGGTTTTGGATCTATAAGAACTTTAAGAGATTATGAAAAATATTCGGGATTACTTTTCAGTAAAAGAGCGATTCAAAAGTATACATTAGATAAAGGATACCCTCCAAATCCGTACAATTACGAAACAGAAGAAGATTGGATCAATTCATTCACAAAACAATTCAAACATTGTATCGATGTTGGATATGATCGTGTACCTGAAAAAGATTATGATTTTTGGGTTGTTGCATTCCACGATAATAAAGATGAGACGATATACCGCAAAGATGCGGATAAACATGAAATTCAAGGATTTTTCAGAGATCCTGACGGGTATTGTAAAGTTTGGAGAACTTTCAATGCAGAAGAAAAACCAGCATATTGGGTGGTTTGGCCACACTCTGAATCTAAGGGGTGGGGTGAAAGAATGACGGGTAATCTATGATTTGAAAAAATGGAAGGGGTTTTTTTTAATAATATCAAAATTGCCGACTTGGGTTTTTACATCAATTTAGATCGGAGAGAAGATCGTAGACAAATAATTGAGGAACAATTTAACAAGTTTAATATTATTGGAGTAGAAAGATTTAGTGCCAATGAAGACACTGATTCTGGTCCAATAAACTGTGCAAAAAGTCATTATAGTATTTTAAAAATATTAGCGGAATCAAAATTTGATTCCGTTTTAATCATGGAAGATGATTGTAAATTTTTGGATTTTTTGATAGAAGAATCACATGATATTTTCAATAATATTAATAATACTGAATGGGATTTGTTTTGGTTAGGATGTCGTAATAGAAGGTCTCCAAAATATTATGAAAATAATTGTTATTTGGTTTCATCAGTTTCTCACGCACATTGTTATATAGTTAAAAAAGATTTAGCCATTAAATTAATAGATACTTATTATGGTAGATATAATCACACAAGTATTGATGAGTTATTATGTCTATCACTCTATGGTGAAAAAGTTGTTTCTGATCCTAACACTGTAGATTTTTATAACTTGAGTCAACCTTTAGATGTTTTGGAAACTCATTTCATATCGATGTGTTACGAAAAATGTTTAGCAACACAGTACGCATCTTATAGTGATTTGTGGCGATTAGATGCTGATTATGAATTATATATTATAAACTCTTTTCCGAAGTAATACGATGATAAATTTAGTATGTGTTACATGGTCATATGAAGAAACTTACGAAATAAAACAAACTTTTTTATACAAAAGTTTTGTGAAAGAAAACGATGAATTAAATTTTCATCATATCCACTTTAATCGTAATAATTACATAGATTTAGAAAAAAAGTTTGACTCTGATTTTGGATACCAGTATGAGTTTTTATTGTACAGAATTTATTTATTGAAGGATATATTGAAGGATTTTCCTCACGAAAATTTATTATTTTCAGATACTAATGATGTTGTTTGTTTAGGGGATATACAAATTCTTTCACATTCGATTTCTGATAAAGTAGTTTTTTCCTGTGAAAGTCATCAATACCCAAACGAAAATAATATTTCTAACTGGCACCCAATCAA
>JACCDW010263054.1_pt1 | contig 14280 bp, 16 predicted proteins | sample 7449781 | NCBI WGS metagenome assembly JACCDW01 (sample SAMN15323449, study PRJNA562643) | freshwater metagenome | isolation source: river surface water | place: USA:Blue River Watershed | collected 2017-08-18
CTCGACCGCACTCACCTTGTTGGTGATTCCATTGCTCTATTTCATGGCTTTCAAGAACAAGCCTGCTTCTGTCATTTCTGGAGAACACGCATGAAACGCTTGCCCCTCATTGCCGCACTCGCCTTGGCTGGCATCACCTCTGCTGCACAAGCCGCCGATTTGATGGGCGCATGGCAAGCAGCGCTTGCCCGTGATCCAGAAATCGCAGCCGCACGTGCTCTGCACGAGCAGGCCACATTTAGACAAGAACAAGCCAAAGCCTTGTGGGCACCCATGGTGTCCGCTGGTGGTGCTGTGGGCATAGGCGGCGCAGACAGCCGCACCAAGGGTGCAGAGGCCATGGGCCAAAGCGATGTGACATTCAAAACAAATGTGAATGCAGGCGCTGTGACACGTGCCAGCATCGGTGCACAAAAAGCATGGATCAACCCAGAGCGCGAAGCGCAAAGCAAGCAGCTGGAGTTGTCCGCACAAATCGCACAATCCCAATGGCAGCAAGCCCAACAAGCTCTCATCATGCGCACGGCGCAACGCTACTTTGATGTGGTGGGCGCTGAGCAAACCCTCACCGTGCTGCAACGCCAGCAAAAAGCCATGCAGCAAGCTGCGGCTGAAATCAGCAAGCGTCAATCCGTGGGCGACGCCAGTGTGATGGACGTGCAAGAGGCCAACGCCCGTGTGTCTGAAATTCGCGCCCATGTGCTCACACACGAGAACAACTTGGCCAACAAGAAGGTGGCCTACCGCCAATTGACAGGTCAAGAGCCCACACAATTGCTGCCCATCGGCAACATCAATCTCACGCCCGCCAACTTGGCGGATGCCAACACTTGGGTGCTGCGCGCCAAACAGCAATCTCCCAGCCTCCAAATGATGGGCTTGCAACAGGCCATCCAAGGCCAAGAAGCCAAACGCGTCAAAGCAGGCAACGCAATGACTGTGGATTGGGTGGCACAAGCAAACATGGACCGCTTGTCGGGTCATGGCACATATGGAAGTGCCAGCAACCAAACGGCGCAATACATGGTGGGCATTCAGCTCAATGCGCCCCTCAGCACGGGCGGCATGGTGGAATCGCGCGAACGCGAAGCCTTGAAGCAAGTCGAAAAACTGCGCTACGACCAAGAAGCGGTCGAACAGCAAGTCGAACAACAGGTGCGCGACGCGTGGCAAAGCCTGAGCACAGCGCAAGCCCGCCTGCAAGCCTTGAGCCAATCCGAGCAAGCCAGCAAGGCGCGCCTCACATCCACGCGCCAAGCACACCGCACCGGCGCGCGCACCACCAATGAACTGTTGGGCGCTGAGCATAATGCGGCACAGGCCGAACTGGCCGTGGTGCAACTGCGCATTCAAACTGCGATGGAGCAGCTGCGCTTGTCTGCCGCGAGTGGTGAATTGGGCGAAGCCCAGCTACGCCAAGTGAATGCTTGGCTGAAATAAATACGCTTGCTGCGTGTTGGGTCACTCACAGCAGGGAAATCCCTTGAGACTCTGACAAGTCGGGGTTGCTAGAATTTATACATAAGCAACTAGTGAATTACCAATTTCAGAGGATAGACATGAAAAAAATAGCCGCCGTCGCGTTCATCGCTTTTGCCTCAACAGGCGCCTGGGCCAACGCTGACTTAGCCAAGAAAAATAACTGTCTGGCTTGCCATGCAGTCGATAAAAAAATTGTCGGCCCAGCCTACCAAGACGTGGCCAAGAAATACGCAGGTCAAGCAGACGCCGAGGCCACATTGGCCAAATCCATCAAAGCTGGCGGCAGCGGCAAATGGGGCCCCATCCCAATGCCCGCACAAGCTCAGCTGAGCGATGCCGACGCCAAAGCCCTGGCTGCATGGGTCTTGGCAGGCGCCAAGTAATACGACTGGTACTCGTACCTTGATGAGCTTCCCTCGGGAAGCTCTTTTTTTAGCACCTTGCATAGAAAGAAGAAGTTGAAACTCAACATCACCCACCTCCTCGCCGCCCTCGGCTTGGCCGCCTTGAGCCTCAACAGCGTCGCCGCTGATCCTGAATACCTGCGCATCGTTGGCACGGACACCAAGTTCGTGGTGAAGAACGCCAAAGGCGAAGAGCGCGAAATTAAACGCGTCATGACACCCTGCGCCAAAAACAAAGGTTGGTTGCAACCCATGGTGCCCGCGGCTGGCGTGACGCCGGTGGGCGAAATTGAAATGCTCAATGCCATGAACGACCACGACGCGATGTTGGTCGACATGCGCGAACCCGAGGACCGTGCCACAGGCACCATCCCTGGCTCACACCACATCGTCTACACAGAAGTGTCGGCACGCATGGACGAACTCGGCTGCAAGAAGACCGCCAAGGGCTGGGACTGCGCAGGCGCCAAGAAAGTGTTTGCGTTCTGCAATGGCCCCGTGTGCCCGCAAAGCCCCAGCGCCATTCTGGCTATGACGCGCGATGGCTTCCCAGCGTCCAAAATTTATTACTATCGCGGTGGTATGTTGGACTGGTCAGCATTGGGCTTCCCAGTTCTCAAAGGCGATTTCTAAAGAGGCACTTCATGCACAACAATTGGATCCAAGACACACAGGCCCTGCTCAACAGCAAAGACGAGTCAGCCCCCACACGCCGCCTCGCTTTGCAGACAGCATTGGGCTTGGGCTACGCTGCTGCTGCCATGCCGGTGATCGCGCAAACCGCCATCCAAACTTCAGGCGAAGGCCTGATCGAAGGCGAAGTGACGATTGACGTCAACGGTTTCAAGATGCCAGCCTACCGCTCGGCCCCCAAAGGCAAAACCGATTTGCCTGTAGTTTTGGTGATCTCTGAAATTTTTGGTGTGCATGAATACATTGCCGACGTCACACGTCGCTTTGCCAAAGCTGGCTACTTGGCCATTGCCCCTGAGTTGTTTGTGCGCCAAGGCGACCCCAGCATGTATGGCGAAATTGCCAAGCTGCAAGCCGAAATCATCTCCAAAGTGCCAGACGCACAAGTCATGGCTGATTTGGATGCCGCCCTCAAGTGGGCCGGCAAAAACGGGGGCAACGCCAACCGCGCAGCCATCACCGGTTTTTGCTGGGGTGGACGCATCACATGGCTCTATTCCGCACACAACCCCAAGCTCAAAGCTGGTGTGGCTTGGTACGGTCGCGTAGAAGGCCAAACCAATGCCAACAACCCCAAGCATGCGGTGGACTTGGCCGTCCAATTGAAGGCCCCTGTGCTGGGCTTGTACGGTGGTGATGATGCCGGCATTCCTGTGACATCCGTCAACAACATGAAAGAAGTGTTGGCCCTGTCTGCCAGCCGTGGCAACAAAGCAGCCAAAGCCTCAGAGTTTGTGCTGTACCCCGATGCACCGCACGCCTTCCATGCAGACTATCGCCCCAGCTACCGCGCCGCACCTGCGACGGATGGCTGGAACCGAGCGCTTGCTTGGTTCAAGCAATACGTCTAAGTCCAAGGCTTAGGCGACAAACACCCGCGCTTTGCGCGGTGTGAGCACCAAGGTCTCACCCTCTGTAAGTCCCTGCTCGTAAAACTGCGATGCAGGGATTTGCGCTTCAATGATCTGCTGATCTGAGGGCCCGTCGCCCTCTGCGGCCACCAGCTCTAAGCGCGCAATCGGCCCCACGACGATGGCACGGGTCAGTTGGGCCACGATGCCTTCATCACCGGATGTGTAGCGGCGCACATCCAAGTCATGCGGACGCACATACGCAAATGCTTTGGCATCTTGTGTGTCATGGTGCTCAGGGCTTGCCACGCGCACGGTTTGATCTTCCACACCGATGTGCATTTCGCCTTCGTGGGCACGACCATGAAACAAGTTCACATCGCCCAAGAAGCCATACACAAATGGGCTGGCGGGGTGCTCCCACACCTCTTGCGGGCTGCCCACTTGCTCGACATTGCCCTTGTTCATCACCACCACACGGTCGGCCACTTCGAGGGCTTCCTCTTGGTCATGCGTCACAAAGATGGTGGTCACATTCAAGTCATCGTGCAAGCGGCGCAACCAGCGGCGCAGCTCTTTGCGCACCTTGGCGTCCAAAGCACCAAACGGTTCGTCCAGCAACAACACTTTGGGCTCAACCGCCAAAGCGCGAGCCAAGGCAATGCGTTGGCGTTGACCGCCTGAGAGTTGTGATGGGTAACGATCGGCCAACCAATCGAGCTGCACAAGGCTCAGCAAGTCGTGCACTTTCTTTTTGATTTGTTCTTCGCTGGGGCGTTCGCTGCGTGGCTTCACGCGCAGGCCAAAGGCCACGTTTTCAAACACCGTCATATGGCGGAACAAGGCGTAGTGTTGAAACACAAAACCCACTTGACGCTCGCGCACATGCACGTGCGTCGTGTCTTCACCACTGAACAAGATGGCGCCCGCATCTGCGTTTTCTAAACCCGCGATGATGCGCAGCAAGGTGGTTTTGCCGCAGCCCGATGGGCCCAACAAAGCGATCAACTCGCCAGAGTGAATGTCTAGGCTCACATCGCCTAGCGCTTGGAAGTCGCCAAACTGTTTGTGGATGTTTCTGATTTCGATGCTCATGATTCGGTACTCTTATTGATTTATGCGTGTGGATTCTCGGGAGGAAGATCAGCCGTGGCTTTGAGCTCACGCGCATGACGCCACTCCACCGTGGACTTGATGGCCAAGGTCACCAAGGCCAACAAAGCCAACAGCGAGGCAACGGCAAACGCAGCCACCGATTGGTATTCGTTGTACAAAATTTCCACATGCAAGGGCATGGTGTTGGTCTGCCCGCGGATGTGGCCAGACACCACCGACACCGCGCCAAACTCACCCATGGCACGGGCGTTACACAAGATCACACCGTAAATCAAACCCCACTTGATGTTGGGCAGCGTCACAAACCAAAAGGTTTGCCAGCCTGTAGCACCCAACACGATGGCCGCTTGCTCTTCGTCATTGCCCTGCGCTTGCATGAGCGGAATCAACTCGCGTGCGATGAAGGGAAACGTGACGAACACAGTGGCCAACACAATGCCGGGCACTGCAAAAACGATTTTGATGTCGTGGGCTTGCAACCAAGGACCAAACCAACCCTGCGCGCCAAACATCAACACATAAATCAAACCAGCCACCACGGGCGACACCGAGAAAGGCAAGTCGACCAGCGTTGTTAAAAACGCTTTTCCTGTGAACTCATACTTGGCAATGGCCCACGCAGCCGCCACGCCAAACACCAAGTTCAACGGCACGGCAATGAGTGCGGTGATGAAGGTCAGGTAAATAGCCGACCACGCATCGGGCTCTTGCAAAGCCACCCAATACGCTTCCAAGCCTTTGCGCAAAGCTTCGGTGAACACTGCTGCCAAAGGCAAGACCAAAAAGAAAAACATAAACGTGAGCGCCACGCCAATCAGGCTGTAACGCACCCATGCGGGTTCGGTGGTGCCCGCTTGCGCCCTACGCGCGGAAGGATTGATTGCGGCGGTACTCATGCTGGGGCTCCTGTGTGGCGACGCTGCCACGCTTGCAGGGCGTTGATCACCAACAGCAAGATGAACGAAATGACCAACATCACCACAGCCACTGCGGTGGCACCTGCGTAGTCGTATTGCTCTAGCTTGCCAATGATGATGAGCGGTGTGATTTCAGACACCATGGGCATATTGCCCGCAATGAAAATGACCGAGCCATATTCGCCAATCGCACGCGCGAACGCCATGGCAAAACCTGTGAGCAACGCAGGTGCGATGCTCGGAAAAATGACACGGCTAAAAGTTTGCCAACGTGTAGCACCCAAACAGGTGGCCGCTTCTTCAAGTTCTTTCTCTGCGTCTTCCAACACCGGTTGCACCGTGCGCACCACAAACGGCAAGCCAATGAAGATGAGTGCAATCACCACGCCGTTGGGGTTGAACGCGAGTTGAATACCCATGGGCTCTAAGTACTGGCCAATCCAACCATTGCCCGCCAACAAAGCCGTGAGCGAAATACCGGCCACAGCAGTGGGCAAAGCAAAGGGCAAATCCACCAAGGCGTCGACCACCTTCTTGCCGAAGAAGTCATAACGCACCAGCACCCAAGCCACGAGCAAGCCAAACACCACGTTCACCAAGGCTGCAATGAACGATGCACCAAACGTGAGGCGATAAGACGCCATCACGCGCGGGCCGGTGACGGCAGACCAAAACTGGTCCCATGTGAGCGTGAAGGTTTTGAACACCAAAGCGGAGAGTGGAATCAACACAATCAAGCTCAAATATGTGAGCGTGAAACCTAGCGTGATGTTGAAGCCGGGAAGAACACGCGCAGCCTTGTGGCTGCGCGCCAGAGAAAACAATGCCATGAAAAATTACTTAACCGTGTAAATCTTGTCGAACTGTCCACCGTCGTTGAAGTGGACTTTTTGCGCTTCGCTGAGTGAGCCGAAATACTCGCTCACAGGCACCAACTGAATGGGCTTGAAGGTCGATGCATATTTTTTGAGCAATGCGGGTGAGCGTGGGCGCAAGGCGTGCTTGGCCGCAATCTCTTGCGCTTCGTCTGAGTACAGGTAGTTCAAATAAGCCTTGGCCAATTCGCCTGTGCCCTTTTTGTTGACGGTGCGCTCCACCACAGCCACTGGGTTCTCAGCAATGATGCTGACCGATGGATGCACGGCATCAACCTTGCCTTCACCAAACTCGCGGTCGACAGACACCACTTCTGATTCAAACGTCACCAGCACATCGCCGATGTTGCGTTGCAAGAAGATGGTGGTCGCGTCACGGCCGCCTTTGGCGAGCACGGGCACGTTCTTGAAAATCTTGGCCACAAACTCTGCGGCTTGCGCATCGGTTTGGCCTTTCTTGCGGGCATAGGCCCAAGCGGCCAAATACGCCATGCGACCATTGCCACCGGTTTTGGGGTTGACGATGATGACTTGCACGCCAGGCTTGGTCAGGTCATCCCAATCCTTGATGCCCTTGGGGTTGCCATTGCGTGTGAGGAACAACATGGTTGAGGTGGTGGGCGATGCGTTGTTGGGAAACTTCTTCGCCCAGTCTTTTTCGACCACGCCTGTGCTGGCCAAAAATTCGATGTCGGTGGTGGTGTTCATGCTGACCACGTCGGCATCCAAGCCGTCGTTCACCGCACGGGCTTGGGCGCTAGAGCCGCCGTGAGCTTGGTCCACCTTGATGTCTTTGCCGGTGGTCTTTTTGTAGTGGGCTACAAAAGCTGCGTTGTAGTCTTTGTAAAACTCGCGGGCCACGTCATACGACGCGTTCAGCAAAGTTTGTGCAGACGCCAACGTGCTGAGGGTCAACAACGCAGCGGTCAAGGTGGTATGTAGCAATTTTTTCATGGCGGTCAATTCCTCATCTGAATGGTTTGGCTGCGATTGTGGGTGGCCTCTCTGCAAACTCAAACGACTTTTAATTTGTTAGTAAATAACGCATCTGCATATAGAAACGTGACTCACTTCTTGAGGTAAATCTGGTCAAACTGCGCGCCATCGGCAAAGTGGTCTTTGTCGGCTTTGGCCCAGCCACCAAAGGCTTGGTCAATGGTGAACAAAGGCAACTTGGGCAATTGCTTCACATACTTGGCTTGGGCTTTGGCCGAGATAGGTCGGTAAAATTTTTTGCCCGCAATGTCTTGGCCTTCGTCGGTGTAGAGGTAGTTCAGATAGGCTTCGGCCACTTTGCGTGTGCCTTTGCGCTCGACGTTTTTGTCCACCACCGTGACAGGCGGCTCAGCCAAGATGCTGATGGAGGGGTAAACGATGTCCACCTTGTTGCCAAATTCTTTTTCTAGCAAGTGCGCTTCGTTTTCCCAAGAGATGAATACATCGCCTTGGTTGCGTTGTGCAAACGTGACCGAAGAACCGCGTGCACCGGTGTCGAGTACAGGCACGTTGTCGTAGAGTTTTTTCACAAACTCTTTGGCTTTAGCCTCGCCGCCGTATTTGCGTTTGGCAAATTCCCAAGCAGCCAAGTAGTTCCAGCGCGCGCCACCCGATGTTTTGGGGTTGGGTGTGATGACGCTGATGCCAGGCTTGATCAAGTCATCCCAGTCTTTGATGCCCTTGGGATTGCCTTGGCGGACCACCAACACGATGGTCGAGGTGTAGGGCGCCGAGTTGTGCGGCAAACGCTTTTGCCAGTCTTGCGGAATGAGGCCACCGTGTTTGTACAAGGCATCAATGTCACCAGCCAAAGCCAAGGTGACCACGTCTGCATCAATTCCGTCAATGACCGAGCGGGCTTGTTTGCCTGAACCACCGTGCGACTGCTTGATGGTCACGTCTTGGCCGGTTTGTGCTTTCCAGTGTTTGGCGAATGCGGCGTTGAACTCTGAGTACAGCTCACGGGTCGGGTCATAAGACACATTGAGCAATGTGATGGGGGCGGTTTGTGCAGCTGAAAAACCGCTCACAGCCACCAAGACTGTGGCCACCAGAGTTTTGAAAAAGTGTTTGCGTTGAATCATTGTGTTCCCTTTGAATCCATCTAAATTTGCGATGGATGGATTCTTAGCGCCGCAGCGCGAAAAGGGAACGACAGAGTTATTGGTAGTTAATTACCGAAACATCTAAGCCACTGTCACAGCGCGTTCAAAGGGATTTTGAGATACGACACCCCGTTGTCATCCTTGGGTGGGAACTCCCCCGCACGGATGTTGATTTGCACCGCAGGCAAGATCAGCACGGGCATGGCCAAGGTGGCGTCACGCGCGGTGCGCATGCGCACAAACTCAGCCTCGTCGATGCCGTCGTGCAAATGGATGTTGTGGACCCGTTGTTCAGCCACCGTAGTTTCAAACGTCACCTCACGCGTCTCGGGTGGGTAGTCGTGGCACATGAACAAGCGGGTGTTGCCTGGCAAGCTCAAAATTTTTCGCGTGGAGGCGTAAAGCGTTTTGGCGCAGCCACCGGGAAAGTCACAACGTGCCGAGCCCACATCGGGCATGAACAAGGTATCACCCACAAACACCGCATCGCCTATTTGATAAGCCACACATGCGGGCGTATGGCCCGGCACATACATGGCTTTGGCGCTTAAGTTGCCAATGGCAAATGCTTCATCCACTTGCAGCAGATGGTCAAACTGTGTGCCGTCTTCTTTGAAATTGGCCTCTAAATTGAAAATACCTTTGAACACCCGTTGCACAGCTGTGATGTGATCGCCAATGGCGGTTTGTCCACCCAGCTGAGCTTTGAGATAAGGCGCTGCGGTGAGGTGATCTGCATGGGCATGTGTTTCTAGTATCCATTGCACTTGCAAATTTTTCTCACGCACAAATGCGATTGCTTTGTCAGCCGACTCGGTGCTGGTGCGGCCAGACTTTGGGTCGTAGTCGAGCACCGAGTCAATGATGGCGCAGGCGCTGCCCTCTTTCTCGTACACCACATAAGTCACGGTCCAAGTGGCCGGATCGAAGATGCCATGCACGAGGGGGTTCAAAACAGCGGACATAGAAAAGCTCTGGTTCATAAGGGCACAATAATATAGGTAACTTTTGATATACACATCAACCATGCACATCGACTGGCTTCATTTCACACCTGGGTCGTCCCTGTTGGGCGGCATTCTGTTGGGTATCGCGGCAGGCGCGCTGTTTTTAAACAGCGGACGCATCTTAGGCATCACCGGTATTTTGGAAGGCGTGCTCAAGCCAAGGTCTGACGACGCGCCGTGGCGTTTTGCTTTTCTGCTCGGCCTGCTTGCAGCGCCCTTGGTAGCCAAGCTCATCTTGCCTGCCGACTTCTTGCATGCCCCTCGCATCGATGCCAACTGGGCCATGGTGATCGTGGCGGGCTTGTTGGTCGGTTTTGGCACACGTTGGGGAGCGGGTTGCACCAGCGGCCATGGCATTTGCGGCTTGAGCCGTTTGTCTGTGCGCTCATTGGTGGCAACCTTGTCGTTCATGGGCACAGGCTTTGTGACCGTGTTCGTCATTCGCCATGTGTTGTGAGGAGCCAGCGATGCAACGCGTGATTGAATTTGTGTTGGGTCTCACCTTTGGCCTCGGCTTGTTAATTTCAGGCATGACCGACCCCGGCAAAGTGCAAGGCTTTTTAGACTTGGCGGGCGCGTGGGACCCCTCGCTGGCGTTTGTGATGGGCGGCGGTGTGTTGGTGGGTTTGCTTGGGTTTGGCTTGGCCAAGAAAAAGAGCATCAGCCTCTCGGGCGCACCTTTTCAGTGGCCTGAAATGACGCAAATCGACCGCCCCTTGGTGTTGGGCAGTTTGATGTTTGGCATTGGCTGGGGCTTGGCGGGCTTTTGCCCAGGTCCGGCGCTGGTGGCTATGGCTGGGGGCAACGACAAAGCCTTGGTGTTTGTGCTGGCCATGATGGCTGGCATGGCATTGTTTGAGCGTTTCAAAAAAAGAGACAATTGAAGGCTTTTACCGCCACTGACCACTGGGGAATTTTGTGAATCTGACCGACTTGATTGAAACCTTCGGAGACCACTCGGTCTTGGCCATGGGTGGCGCGCTCATTGGTTTGATGTTTGGTTTTTTTGCCCAACGCTCCAAGTTTTGCGCACGGGCGGCTGTCATTGAATGTTGCGAAGGCGCTTTGGGCTCGCGTTTGGCCGTTTGGTTATTGGGCTTTGCCGTGGCCATTTTGGCGGTGCAAACCATCGTGGTGGTGGGATTTTTGAAACCGGAAAGCTCTCGCCATTTGGGCGCACCAGGGAGCATCTCAGGCGCAGTGGTGGGTGGCCTGATGTTTGGCATGGGCATGATCATGACGCGCGGCTGTGCCAGCCGTTTGCTGATTTTGTCGGCCAACGGTAATTTGCGCGCCCTGCTCTCGGGCTTGGTGTTTGCTGTGACGGTACAAGCCTCGATCTCGGGCTTATTGGCACCAGCGCGTCAGTGGATCACGTCGTTGTGGATGGTGGAAGGCGGTACTGATCGCAACCTGCTGAACCTGACCACATCATGGATGGGCTTGGTTGTCGGTGTTGCGATGGGAGCCACAGCACTTTGGCGCTTGCGCGTCAACGACGACAAGAACAGCCAGACATGGAACTGGGCCGGTGCGTTGGTGGGCTTGGCCATTGCTTTGGGCTGGGGCTTCACACAGCTGGTGGCCAGTGTGTCGTTTGAACCTATTGCCGTGCAAAGCCTGAGCTTCAGCTCACCCTCTGCGGAATGGCTAATGCGCAGCTTGTCTACCGCGACTGCGCCGAGCTTTGGCTTTGATGCAGGTTTGTTGCCTGGTGTGTTTATTGGCTCGTTGGTCGCCAGCGTGATGTTTGGTGAATTCAAGTTTGAAGGCTTTCAAACTGAAAACAAACTGGGCCACTATTTGACAGGCGCCGTATTGATGGGCTTTGGCGCTGTGATGGCGGGCGGTTGCACTGTGGGCTCAGGCATGAGCGGTGGTGCCATCTTCTCGAACACCGCATGGCTCACACTGGTGTCCATCATCTTGGGGGCTGGATTGACTTACAAAACGCTCAAGTCACTCAACAGCCCCATCTGAAACAAATTATTCAGCAGCGCAGCACGCTGCGTTGCCATCTTTGGCACCGAGCTTGCGCAAGATGATGGCCATGGGGCAGAAGTTGGTGAAACCAAACTGAAACAAATTCAGCCCCACAAAGGCTGTGAAGGCCAGGGCCCAACGGCTCACAAACACGGGGCTTTCCTCAATCCCCAAAGCCAGCGACACCATGATGAACAAGCCAGCGATGACTCGGATGTAACGTTCGACTGTCATTTCATTAACTCCAATTTTCAAAAATTTTTAGACCGCAGCAAAGCCGGGGTTAGGTAACACGCCTTCAAGCTTGGGCGTGTTGAGCTCGCGCTTAGACACTTTGCCGCCGCTGGCTTTGAGCCATTGCTCAGCCACTTCCCACACTTGCTTGAGGTTTTGGTTTTTCGCGTCTTCAGACACGGGTGCCCAGCCTGCCACTTTGTATTTCTTGTTGGCATCGATGAGCTTGCCCTTGAGGCGCATCTCACCGATGCGGCTGCCCATTTTTTCATTGGGTTTGCACACGTATTCGAGGCCACCCACGCGCACCATGTCACCACCTTGTTGGTAGTAAGGATCGGGGTTGAACAAGTTGTCGCACACGTCTTCGAGCACGGTCTTGATGGTCTCGCCCGTCATCTCAGTCACAGTGGCGTACGAGTAGGTGGTCGCAGTCATGTCCATCAGCCATTCACGCGTGATGGCTTGGCCTGGCAAGAGTGATGTGCCCCAACGGAAGCCTGGCGAGAACGCCATGTCTGCGCCTTGCACATCCATCAATGCATCGAGCAACAGCTGATCGCCCGTGCCGTTGAAGTTGCCACGGCGGTACAGCGTACCTTCTGTGATGGCCAAGGTCTCGTTCAACTTAGCCTCGTAGGGTGCGCGGATCTTGTTGATGAGCGCATCCATCTCTTTGTCGGCGGGCAACATGTTGGAGAAGATGGGCAACAGCTTGTAGCGGAAGTCCGTGATTTTTTTGTTCTTCACTTCAAAGTCGAGCACGCCGAGGAACTTGCCGTTAGAGCCTGCGTTGGTGACGATGGTCTTACCGCCTTTGTTGTTCACCAAAGTCGCGACTGGCATGCCGTCGTGGGTGTGACCACCCATGATGGCGTCAATGCCGCTCACGCGGCTCGCCATCTTCAAGTCCACATCCATGCCGTTGTGTGACAGCACGACCACCACCTGCGCACCTTTGGCGCGGGCTTCGTCCACCATCTTTTGCATGTTTTCGTCTTGAATGCCAAAGGCCCAATCGGCCACCATGTAGCGTGGGTTGGCAATCGGTGTGTACGGGAAAGCTTGACCAATGATGGCGCAAGGCACGCCGTTCATCTCGCGAATGACATAGGGCTTGAACACTTGGTCGCCAAAGTCTTGGGTCTTGATGTTTTGCGCCACAAAGTCGATCTTGCCAGCAAAGTCTTTGTTCACAATTTCTTGCACGCGTTCCATGCCGTAGGTGAATTCCCAGTGGCCGGTCATCACGTCAACGCCCAGCAATTTACAAGCGTCGACCATGTCTTGGCCGTTGGTCCACAACGAAGTGGCCGAGCCCTGCCATGTGTCACCACCGTCGAGCAACAACGCACCGGGGCGGCTGGCTTTGAGACGTTTCACCAAAGTGGCCAAATGCGCGAAGCCACCCACTTTGCCGTAGCGCTTGGCGGCCACTTCAAAGTTCAAATAGCTCATGCCATAGGCTTCGGCGCTACCAGGGCGCACGCCTGCCGTTTTGAGCAAATGCTCGCCCACCAAATGGGGCAACTGGCCTTTCATACTGCCAATGCCAAGGTTGACACTGGGCTCGCGGAAATAAATGGGCTTGAGCTGCGCGTGGCAGTCGGTCATGTGCAGGAATGAAACCTGACCAAACTTAGGAATGTCGTACAGACCCCGGGCGGCCACGCCTGCATCGGCCTGCGCAAAGGCATTCATGTTGAGGCCAGCCATGGAGCCAGCACCCATGACTTGCATGAATTCACGTTTGGTTAAGTTCATATCAGTACCTACTTATTTAACTTTCGTAAAAAAGCCGCAGATGAAAAGCTCATGCTGCGGCCATTTAGAGATTACTTGTTGACTGGCGACGCTGGGTCGAGCAACAAAGCCATCACGTTTTTGATTTGCGTTTCGGTCAAGATGCCCTTGTGCGCAAAGCGCGGCATGTTGGAACACGCGTTGTAAGCACGCGCGTTTTGCAGCTTGCCCCAGGTGTATTCCACGATCGGCTTAGCCGCTGCGCTGTTGGGATCTGTCACACCACGGATCTTGCCGTAGTTGTACAAGCTTGGTCCCAAGGTGCCGTAGGACAACTCAGTCTTGCTGATTTGGTGGCAGTTGTAGCAATTGCCCCCGTTGACCGAATCGGCCTTGTCAGTCCAAGTTTTGCCAGCACCGCTTTGTGCCACTTTTTCGCCTTCTTTGAAGTCGCCCAAGTATTTGCCATCGGCTGGTGCCTTGATGGTTTTCATGTTGCGGGCTTCAATCTCGGCAGACACTTTGGCATCCAAAGCTACGCCGGTACGGTCGGCTTCGGCGCACAAGCGGTTGTCTTCGTCGGGGTTCAAACGGTCTAGCTTGGCTTGGCCTTGATCGCGGAATGAGCGACCCAAGACGTCTTGTGTCAATTTATCGAGGTCGGCGCTCGAAGGCATGGGTGTGGTGCATGCAGTCAACAAGGCCACTGCGGCAGCGCCCAAAGCGATTTGATATGTGCGGTTCATTTTTCGTTGTCCTTATCGTTTGATCGCGGGCGCGATGGCTTCGCCACCTTTGCCGTTCACACCCATGTACACGCCCAAGGCGATGGTGGCGTCGCTGCCAAACAAGGGGTAAGGGAAACGTTGTTGA
>JACCDW010396453.1_pt1 | contig 14279 bp, 10 predicted proteins | sample 7449781 | NCBI WGS metagenome assembly JACCDW01 (sample SAMN15323449, study PRJNA562643) | freshwater metagenome | isolation source: river surface water | place: USA:Blue River Watershed | collected 2017-08-18
CGGACAAACAGCTTGTGACCCGATTGTCGGTCCTACTGGTAGTGTTGGTGGTGGTCCATTTAATACTCAACAATTTAGCTCAGCGTTTAGTTTAACATATAATCCAAATATTTATACAACAAATACATATAATCTACAACAATACAACGGAAGTAGTAATTTAGTAGATTTAACTTATATTCAATTATCTAACGCAATTTATGGATTTGGAGACGAAGTTATAGTATTAGATGCCTTCTTAACAGACTATTTAACAAATATTCCACTACCTGGAAATACACAAAGTAAAAAAATGGAATTTAATCCAGTTAATAGTTATTTATATTGTGTTTCTAATCAAATTATATATGCTATTGACCCACTGATAAACACAGTTGTTAATTCAATGACATTTTCTAGTATTATTAATGACGTTAAATTTAACACATCAAATGGTGATATGTATGTATCCTTTACAAACTCACCAACTGTTAGAATATACAATTCAAATAATATACTAACTAATACATTATCATCATCAACAACAAACTTCCCAACAGGTGTCACATCGACTGGGAAAATGGCTTTCAATGAATTCGAAGGTGATATGTATATTCAAACTTTTGGCTCATTAGACCAAGTTATCAGAGTTAATACAGATAAAACTATACAAACATCTTATGGTATACCAGGACTAACAGGACCACTATTCTACGAACCAGTAAATGAATCTGTTTATGCTTATGACGCATCAAATCTTTGGAGAATTGATAATGGACTAACAGTTTCCATATCGGGTATTGCGACATCACCATTTAATGATGTTATATTTAATAACTTAACTGGTCAAATGAATATATCAGATACCTCAACTGCTTTCAGAGGATTAGATTTAATAACAAATAACATATCATATACTTCATATCTTGGTAATTATGGATATTTAGCATTAAATCAATATGATGGTAGTGTTTATATGTCATCCAAGGGAAATAACGCAATATTAGTTATTAATCCAGTTGACGGCACGTCTCTTAGTATTAATCCAATGACATCGATGACGGATAAAATTATTTACAACCCTGAAAGAAAATCAGTATGGTCAATACAACCAGGCATAAATTCTATTGTAGAAGTTGAAGTAACATTAAATAGTACAATAACACCAGAAATCGTAACATCGGTTCCTGTTTCAGAAGACAATAGATATGGAACGTTAGATCCAAACTATGTACCACATGAAGGTATTTGGTTAAAAACTAAAGAATATTTAAGAAAACCAAGAGAGAATTTTTCATACGAGACAAGAGTTGAATACTATTGGAAATGGTTATCCGATACATCTCCGGAATTTTTTATATACGACTTCTCAGGAACTCAACTACCATCAACAGGCAATTACGCTTATACAGGTCCTAAACCACTACCAACAGTTGTTTTAAATAAAAAACCAAATAAAGAGTTAACAAAAGTATCGGAACCAGAATTTCAACAAACAATATTTGATGAGGTTTACTATCCACTTAGTTATATTGATGACGAAACAGATATATCAACAGCACCGGAACCTCTACAACTATTCTTAGGATTTAGAGCGAATGATGAAGGAGCTATAAGATCTACACTACAACTTTATAAAAGAGAGAATGTTTCTTTAACAATTGATTCTACATCAACTAATAACACTTTTATAACTTTAGAAACTTTAGATATAAACGGACCAGATAAAAGAGGTTTAATAAAAATAAACACAACTTCATCTGAATATTTTACAGAAAAAGGTCTTAAAGAAGGTCAATTAATAGCCATCTATGTAAAAGATAATGTAAATAAAAAGAAACAATACATTTCAGATAATAATGGAACAATTGTCAGAATTAGAAATGTTTTTTATAAAACTCTTATTGTTGATTTCCTACAACCAAATGATTTAATCTTTACAGAAAGTACCTTAATATCAAATTATCCATCAACAGGAAATACAACATATTGTAGATTTGACATTAAAGTGATTGATAGAGAAATTGGTAGATTTCTCACATATGGTCAAACTGAAATCGAAGATGTGAGATTCAAAACAGAGTTAGGTAATGTTGGTAAACTGATAGCACCTAATGAAGTATTCATCTTCAAAGACTACGATGTATTAGAAGGTGGTATTGACTGGACATATCTTAATAAGAAAAGAAAAGAAATGTTAATGATGAAACACTTGATATATCCTTATATCGGTGCTTATAAATCAATAATTAACGCAATTAACTTCTTTGGATATAATGATTTACAATTAAACGAATATTATAGAAATATAAATCCAGAATCTGAAAAATTCTTGAAATTATTCAAACAAGAAATTCCAGATATATTTGATAACACGGTTGAAGGATGGACTGAAAGTGATTTTATTACAAATAACTTTCCTAATGATGATTATGAAGAAACTAGAATGTTTAACTTAACATATAATATCACTGATAAAGATGGTAATACAATAATCAATTATTCTATAGATGAGATAATTATTAAACTACAAGGTCTTAAATATTGGTTAAAGAGAAATATTATACCTTTAACTCATAAAATTCTTGATATAACTGGAAAAGCTTATTTCAAAAATCAGACTGAAATAATACACACGTCATATGATATACAGATGGTTAATATTAGACAAAATATGACACCAATATCATTTAAGCTAAACGAGGCTTACTTAATGCCTATTAATAGTGGTTCAACTGTATATAACTGTGTTATTGATTTTTATTCAATAGTTGATGGAGTTGGTGCGGATAAAAATCCAACAGGATTGATAACACCCCCTAAACCATTCAATGGAATGAATCTTGAACTACCGGATTATTTTGACATAACAATTAGAACTTACAAAACATATAAAGAATGGGCACCATTCACTACATATAATACAGGTGATAAGATTACTTACTATGGTAAAGTATATGAGTCTCAGATAGATGGTAATAAAATTAAAAATCCTAGAAAATATGAGAACTTAACAAGTTGGGTATCAGGTGCTTCTTACTCAGTGGCAAGTACAGTTGAATATAATAGAGATGTTTTTGTTTATAGTGGCTTAGGAACAATGTCTGCTACCGCCAGTTCAATTATTCCACCAATTAATGATAAAGATAATTGGTTAAAAATAACTGAGTGGAAGGAAATAAATTACGAACCGGTACAAACTATTAAAGAGTTTAGAAAGATTCCTAAACCAGATGATACAAGAGTTTATCCACAGATAGGTAATAATTCAAATACAATATTGCCATTTAGTGCTCCGGTTGATTCAAATTCAAATCCGTTAGGAGTTTCCTCACAGATAGGTAGTAATCCAATACTTCCGTTTAACTTTACTATTGACTCTAACTTAGATCCTTTTATTGTAATTGAAGTAACTACAGATAACGGCTATGGATTAATATACAGAGATAAAAAGAACTATGAAATAAGAGGTCTTAAAGATTTAACAGAACCTACTAGTTACATTGATTTAATAGGACCATTTCAACCAATTACACCAATTTATTAAAAATAAAAAACCTCTGTGAAAACAGAGGTTTTAATTTTTATATTAAGTTATGATTACTCAGCAACAACTTCTTCTTGTTTAGATTCCATTTCAACACCATCTTCAAATGTAAGTACCCAATCTTGGATATCACTTGAAAGATTTTTACTAGCGGCTTCGTAGTAGTTAAACATTTTACTAATACCACCAATTCTTAAAAGAATCTTAGAGAAAGTATAAGCATCTTTTGTAAGACCTTTTACTTTGTGCTTAGAAATCAAATGATAAATATAAGTGATTTCTGTAGCATTAACAGGAAATGCCATTAAATCTGTATCATTTGTATATTTAGCTTCTTTCATTGAACCTAACATATTTGTTAGTTCAATAGCAAAAAATACTGTGTTAACATCATACTCCATCTTTGTTAAGATTAAGTCTGTTAAAAATTTATGTTGAGGTCTGTTTAAGTGGAAATTATACTTAGCTTCTTTAAGAGCCATTGAATAAATATTCCATAAACTTTGAGACTCTAAATAAATTTTATCTTTTTCTTGCTCAGACTTACCTTTACCTGAGTTATTTTTCATAAAATCCTCAATATCTTTAATTTTAGAATCCAATAAAAATTCTTCTTGAGGAGTTATAATTAAATTATTCATATCATTTTCAAAAAATGATACTTCTGGTTTTACTACTCTTGTTTCAATCTTTTCCATATTACTTTATTTTTTTATTATTATGCTATAAATTCATCTTCTACTTTACCATCTTTCTTTTGCTCTTGGTAAAGTTCTTCAACTTTATTAGCTCTTGCTACTTTTTCAACACCATACTTATTAACAATAGCTGAGAAAGTATTCAAATCAGTTTTAATAAACTTGATTTTACCAGTCTCAATATTAATGTTAATCTTGTCAATTTCTTGCTCCATTAGAATTGTAATTGATTCATCATCAAAAACACTAACTAAATCATCATTAATAGAAACCAAAATTTCTTTTTGAAGAATGAAGGCAAAATGATCTGGAATCTTTGATACTTTGATAAGCTCTTTTTGTTTTTCGCAACCTACGAATTGGAATTTAATACTTACTGGGAAGGATTTTTTGTTAAAGACTTCATAAAATCTTGCGATCGCGTCTTCAGATACCTCATAAAATTTATCCATTTTAGAATTTATTTTTTTATTTTATAAGTTATGTAGTGGTAAAAGTTTAGTTAAAGAAGTAAAATAAGTAACAAAATTATAGACAAAATTGAAACCGCAGGTATTAATCTAAATCTAATATTATCATAGTATTTATTACTTCTAAAAGTATCGTTAGGTATTGAAAAACCTAAAACAACAAGATATGAATATTTATCTACTTTTTTAATTTCATAAAAGTCATACATTTCTTTCAAACCTTTTGAATCTAAATATTCAGAAATCTTAACGGTATACTCTCGTATAGATGTCTCAGCAACTTTATCTATGTCCGACTTTCTAAGATTATAAGGTTCACCTATAACTTCAGCAGGTATGTTAAGGACATTGTATATTCTATAAGCATTATCAATTCTAGCACCAAAAACTTGTTCTAGTTCTGTCTTATTTAATCTAAGAACTTTTTTAAATTCTCTAAAGATTTTTATCTTTTTATATAAAGAGATTTTATTTGCCATATTAATTATATTATTTAATTTCAATTTGTTTATCCATCACCCTTACTTCCCATATCTTGATTTGTTGCTTTTGGATCGTGTAAGTATTGATTTATATTCTGAGCTTCATTTCTAATTGAGACCATTACTTGATATATTTTATCTAATTTTTGTAATTGAGTTTCACCTTTAGCGTCTTTATAATAAGAAGAATCTGATTTTTTAGCTTGACCACCAGCACCAGCAGCACCAGGCCCAGCCTTAACAGCAGGTCTCTTAGAAATTTCAGCAGTTTGTATCTGTAACATATTAGCAAATACTCCACTTCTACTTTCAAGAACTTTTAACATATTACTAAACATAGAAGAGTCCATAGCGGATAACATTGCTAAGTTTCCAGTTAGTACTCTAAATTCATGTAACTTGCCAACATTCAGACTATTGATAGCACCACTAAAGTTTTTAACAGCTTTAGCCAAGGTATCATAAGCATTGGCAATCTTAACCATGCCTTTAGCAACTCTAGATATTGGATCCAATCCTAACATCTCATCAAGAGCTGATTGACCTTTTTGTTTTTTAGCTAAAGTAGTAGCCAATTCAGCAAATGTAAGAACATTTGAAGCTATACCTTTCATATAATTTGGATCTATTTTAAATCCAAATAATAATCTATTTTTATAAAGAATACCAGCACTAACAACCATTTGGTTAATAACTTTATTAACATTGGAAACCTCAACTGATTTTTTAGTTTTATAAGAAACATCACCAAATAAACCTAAACTAATTGTTTTTTTCTCTTCAACTGTTAATATTGAATTAAGCATTCTAGATAAAGCACCATAAGCTAATACATTTTTAGCCAAATTAGCTATATAGCTTGGATCCATCTTAAAAGTAAAGTACTTCTGACTACTCCATAAAGTTTTAGCACTTACACTAATTGAGTTCAAAGCACCGTTTAATATACCAGTGTACATTTTAAAAGAAAATACACTATATCCACCATCTTCTATGGCTTTGAATATATCCATAAAACTAGTTATTGTAGACTTAACACCACCAGCCCATTGTTCACTTGGATAAGAACCCCAAATATCACCCGCCACAAAAAATTGAATACCAGAAGACACCAAAGCAGAGGTAATATAACTTATACCTTTCAACATATTACCGATAACTTCATCACCTGAAGTAAACCAACCAGTATCTTCACTAAGTGCCTTAAATACAGGAGCAAAAGCGTTTAATGCCGCACCAACTCCTTTACCCCACTTCTCGGAAGGATAACCTTCGTCAAAGGTTGCCTTATTAGCGGCAAATATAGTAGCAGAATCAATGATACCTCTAGAAATTGTTATAATAGCCGCACTCATTTTCTGACCTCCAGTAAATGGAAAATCTTCTAACATTTTATAAACAGGAGCAAAAGCACCTATGGCTAATCCAACACCCTCTGACCATTCTTTAGAAGGACCATTAACAAAGGCGGCTTTATTATTAGCAAAGAAACCAGCAGCATCAACGATACCACGAGATACAGTTGTAATAGCAGTAGCAAAATCATCTGGTCCAACTCCACCACCACCAAATAGTGAAAGTATTGAATTTGCCATCAACATACCATAAACAGGAGCAAAGGCACCTAAAGCCAATGCGATACCACCAGCCCAAGCCAGAGTAGGACCACCCTCGTACTTACCTTTATCTAAAATATGCGAAGCTTTTACAATTGTATCAGCTATTGTCAAGACTGCCTCAGAACCAGCGGCTAACATAACACCACCCAATCCAAAAGTACCAACAATTAGAGCTCCTAATAAAACCATACCAGCAGTAAATGCCGCCATTGAAATAGCAACAGAAGCCGACCAAGATAAAGGAGGGTAATTACCATATTTACCAGCACCAAGTATATAAGAAGTCGCAGTGATAGTCGCCGCGACAATTAAAACCATACCAGCACCGGCTAATATAGCCAAAGCACCAACACCAGACATAGCAATAGCACCAAGTAAAACAATAGCAGGTGTAAATGCGATTAATGAGAGACCTACACCTAATGCCCATTTCCAATCTGGATATTTCTTATAATTACCTAAGGCTAAAATATGAGAAGAAACCATCACAGCCACAGCAATAACTACTATTAAAAGACTACCCATAAGAGCATCCTTAATACTAACTTTAATCTTATTAAATAAAGCCATAACACCACCAATAGCGGCAGCAACAACAGCAAGAGCAACACCATATAATACTAACTTAAATAAAGTAGCGGCTGGTATAGTCTTAGCCATTGATAAAATAAAAGAAGAAGCAGTTATGGCTATAGCTACTAGAACCATAAATACTGGTATTTTAGGAACATCTTTCCAACTCATTGTACTAATACCAGCAACTATTTGTTTTATACCATAAGAGATAACAACAAAAACAGCAGCAACACCAATAGCAGTTAGGAATTGAGAAAAACTAATTGGTTTAATTTTACCTAAAGCAACTGAAGAGTAAGCTATAGCATAAGAAACAGCAACTAATAAAATAGGTAACATAATAGCAGCAACCAACATAGTAGCGGGATCCACACCTTCAAAAGACTTTAACATCTTTCTAATACCATAAGATATAACAGCAAATACAATCGCTATACCAACGGCTGTTAAAAACTGAACAAATCCAATTGGCTTAACTAACTGTAGAGCATATGAAGACAAGGCAATACCTAAGGCAATTGCCGGTAATATTAATGGTAAGAAAATAACTGCTTGTAATAAATCTTTTGGATCTAAACCATCAAATGATTTTAGCATTTTTCTAATACCAAATGATATAATTGCGAAAACTATACCTATACCAACCGCTGTTAAGAATTGAGAAAATCCAATTGGTTTAATCAATTGAAAAGCCCAAGAAGCAAATGCGATACCCAAGGCAATAGCTGGTAAAATAATAGCGAATCCAACTACTGATTTTATCAATTGACCCCACGACATCTCTTTAAATGCCATTAAGAATTTATAAATAGAAGGCCCTAACATAGCAAATGTTAAGGCGATGAATGTTGCTGTAAAAAATTTACTAAATGATAAAGGAGTAATCATTGATAATATCCAAGAAGAAGCTGTTATACCAACGGAAATAGATGTAATAGCTATTATAAAGTTAACAGCATCAACTTTTGGATTAAATCCTACTTCTTTTAATATTTTATGTACTTTAGAAAAACCTATAGCCAATAATGGCAAGGCTATGGATAAAGCTATTACTGAAAAGAAATTAACTTTACCAATTAAAAGAAAGGCAGCACCAATTGCCAATACAGCAACCGCAATAAGTAAAATAACACCAATACCTTCTTTAAAATTCTTTTGAGCTGTTTTATCTTTACCTAAACCTTCAGCAACATTTTCTTTTTTATCACTTTTACTCTTAGCCATACCCATAATAGTTTGTTGGTTAGCTAATATTTGTTTAGTATCTTTTTGTAGGGCTTTAACACCTACATTAATTTCTTTAATTTCTTTAACAAAGTCACCACCTTTCATGGCTTTGGCAGTAGCAGATTGAGCCTCACTCTTATCTTTAAGAGCAGATGCGATGTCTTCAAGTGCTAACGACAAATTACTTAAACTATCTAGTAACTTCTTATCCATTAAATCATATAAATTTTACAATGTATATATAAAATAAGTAAATACTTCTTAATATATAAATTGATAAAGTATTATATTTGTATGAGAAAAATTGAAAGAATGATTAAATACTATTTATTTAAAGAATCTGTTAAGGATATGGAATTAAATAAAATAAAAGATAAAATCAATAAAAGAAAAGCTCTCACTAAAAGAGAGATTAACTTTTTAGAATTATATCAATCTACTACCAATGTAGAACTAAAAGACTTTTTATATCTTTCAAAGAATACTACTTTTAGTAAAATTTTAGAACTACTTGAAAGTAATATTAGAGTTATTTGTAATCTACACGATAGAAATGGTAAATTTGGAATGGAAATAGTCAAAATTGAAAATAATTTTGAAGAAGAGACTTGTATTATTACAATGGTTCACGATGAACATCACAAATTACATGATAAGTTCCTTTATAATTTAATATATAATACAAAGAAAAATGAATATTCACTTGAAGAACAAGATGAGTATTTTGAAAAAATAGAATCTAAAAATGATTAAATCGTTCAAACAGTTTATAAATGAAGAAGTTTCAGGTACAGAATTAGTCGGACCTATAGGACCTGCTTACGGTGAAACAAGATTACAAAATAAAACTGTCACCTTTCATGATACAAATGTAATATTATCAGAGATTGATAATGGATTCTATACAATAGATGAGTATAATAATATGTATAGTGATTATCTAAAACAAGGCGGAAAACCTTTACCCGATGGATTTAATAGAGAAAATTTAGATACTGTTATATCATTTATGAATGATTAAGCATCAACGTCAACGACTGTTAAGGTATTATAGCCATCGTAATAAGATAATTTAATAGAGCCAGTAGAATTTGAAAATATACTACAGTTATATGAACTGTGTATATGTGTAGCACTAGTAAAATTATAATTTAAAATTGACATAGACATATCAATATTTATTGAGTTAGACCTAAATGATTGAGTTACACTAGTAAAATTTCTACCGAATTCAGAAAAAATTGAATTAGAATCCATATCACCAATATAATTATCATAAAATTTACTACCTATATTATTATAAGTAATACCACCTAAAATAGTATTACCATAAAAACTGCTACCTATTTTATTACCAGTAGCAAATCCTTCAAAATGATTGTTGTAGGAATTATCTCCTATTTTATTATAACTAGAATTAACATTTGATAGAACATTATTTGATAATATCAATGTGTTATTATAAGAAGCGTTTAAATATTTCTGAGAGTAATTACCTATATAATTACTTAGAGCACCAATTTGAAATGTGTAAGACTCATCAAACTCATTATCATCACTTTGGCTAAAGTAAACTTCTTTATAACTAGTATAACCACCGGTAGAACTAGCTAACCAAAATGTGTAGTTTTTAGTTGTAAATGAGTAATTTTCAGGTTCTATTAAAGTAGAATTAGATAATGTAACATCAACTGGAACATCAGCAGCATATAAACTAGAAGTAGCAACAACAATAGTAGTATTATCAATTATTGTTTTAACTTTTAAACCTATTGTGTAGTTCTTATCACCACCATAAGCATAACTAGAGTCTAAAATCACAACATCATTAACCGAGACATCAGTGCTAAACTGTGTACTAGAACCACTAACTGTTCCAGTTATACAATCCCAACTAGTTATTGTACCACTTAAAGAAGATCCGACTCTTTCATAATCTAGATATCTTTTAAATCTTATTGTTCTATGATCATAATCGGTTCTATTACCATCTTGGTCAATTCTTTCGGTTATTCTACCTTTAGCACTATTACCCAATTCTGTTTCATTCCAAGAAATATCATACTTAATAACATCATTCGAAAAATCTGGCTGATAAGCATCAACGGCTAATGTATTTTTTGAAGTAGCAAGGACAATTATTGGATAAGATGAACTAACTTTATTACCTAAAACTGTTTTTGGAGTACCATCAAAATAAAAATCAGGTTGGTCATAAATAGATTGAAAGTCACTTATATAATAAAAAGAACCTGTAGCAAAACCATCAGATTGATATAAAGAATATAAACTTGAATAAGTAATACCTATTACCGGATCATATGTTGTACCAGAACCGCCATTACCAATAGATACAGCAACTCCGGAACTGTCTTTATAAGACAGAAGCCCACCATCGTCAGCATTACTAAATATTTTAATATAATTTGATGCTGGTGATGATATTAAGCTACCTTGTACTTTTTTTAATAATATATGAGACATTCGAATAAAATATTTTTATTAATGTATATATTAAATAGATATTCTTATATTTATATCTATTAGGAACTTTTCAAAGTAATTGTAATAACAGCCGATTTACCACCCCATCTATCCTCAGTTATTTCTTTTTCAATATTAAATTTAGAAAAATCTATACCTCTAAAAAGACCATTCCACTTTCTATCTGTATAATCAGAGGATCCAAAACCGCCATTACATCTAACAGTGATTTTTAAATTTTCTTTATCTAAATTCTTAGTCATGTTATTTGTAAAATCACTCTTTGAAGCATTAGTTCTTAAGCACATATCATTATACAACTTTTGTATTGTGAATAAATCACCTTCAACTTTAGCTTTTTGTATAAAAGTAACAACAATGTGATGTCTCCAGTTAGTACCTATAGAAACTTTAGCACTTTCTAAACGATTTTTAAGAGCTATCAACTCATCTAAGAAATCCCAGAATTTCTCATCAATAATTTGTTCAGTATATCCACCAGATGGTCCTAATTGAAAAGAATTTCTAAAAACTATATTCACTGATTTATAACCGGAAAATTCACCATCTGTAATAACTCTTGGTGCTGAAAATGTATATTGAATGCCTAAATCTGTAATAGGAATAAGTAACTCATCTAACTCTTCTTTAGTTAAATCAGTTATATCTTCAGTAGATTCATTTAAATAATTAGCAAAATTTTCAAAGTATTTTAATCTCATTACTTATTCTTTAATTTTCTATCTAGAATTTTAGCAATGTGGTCCCCAATAAAGAAGTGAACGTTTTTGATAGTATCTGTTTCAAAAGTTTCTATCTCATCCATAAACTTAAATTGAAACTTATAAGTATCTAACTCTTCTTCATCTATTCTATCTACTTTATTAATAGACATCTCCATATCATAGTTATTATTAATATTAATCTTAAAGTCAAATGTGGTTTTATCACAAGGAGTTGTTTTGAATTTAGGTTCATACTCAACATCAAAGATTGAATAATCGGTAATGTTATCTCTTCTCATATAATAGTTTAAGAACATAGCAGGAGCCTCAATAAAATCAGAAAGGATTTGTAAGTCTTCACCAAAATTACTAGATTCAATGATATCTTCTATTTTCTTTTTCATATCAACCACATTTGTAAATTCAATTTTGTGGTAGATACAGTTAATATCATATAAGTAAATAAAAGAATTATCAACTATATTTCTTTTATCTAAATCAGTCTTAAATATAAACTTAGTATGTATAATAGAAGTATCTTGTGTAGACAATCCATGTATTGAAATAACAAGTTTATAAAATTCTTCATCTCTTGACATCTCATAAACCGATTCTACAGTATTTACCACACCTTCTTCTTCAGCAAAGACATCTTTGAAAACTTGTTCTATTTCTGATATTTTAATTTCCATATTATTTAAATTGATTATCGTAAACTTTTCTCTTTAGTTCCATTATTTTACCAATGTAACCATTTCTTCTTAATAACTTAAACACTAAGTTACCAACTGAATACTCTCCACTTTCAGACTCTAAACCACTTTGTCTATAATCTTTTATCTTTTTCCAAACCTTGGATATCTTTTCATTAAAAGCCTCATAATTATCTTCTTCTGATTCTTCTTCAATATCATCAACAGACATCATAATAGTTTTAGCCTTTTCTTCTATAAGTTTTTCATCTGGTTCAAAATCGGCTCTTTCTGGTCTTTTAATCCATTTATCTTTTAATAAAGAAAAAACACCACCCATTCTACCACCAGCTATAGCTTTATCTAAGTCATCATTATCTTGAATAGCTATTTCAACTTCATATCCTTTTATTTTAATATCATGTTGAGCATTCCAAACTTTCTTAGCATAATCACAAGCCTTTTCAACTAGTTCAAAATTATCATCAACGTCATCAAAATCAATAATAACATGTAAATCATAATCTGAATATTTTTCAGACCAGTTATAGTTACATAAAGATCCAGCTAAAACTATATCAACTACATCAGCTGATAACTCAACTTTTTCATAAAAGTCTTGAGCGATAGTAAGTAACTGTTCTCTAATCTCATCATCTAATTTGAAGTCATCCCATAACTTAGGATTCAATTCATCTTTAAGATAAAAAGACTTGATAGGTTCTAAATCTTGTTGATTGAATTCAAAATATTTTACAAGTTTCATACTGTATATATTAAATTCCATAGGCACTTTTTAATTATTCATTATATAACTTTATTGTAATTTTGAATATAATCTTTAAGAAAAAATATAACTAATTATGTCAGAAAAGATAAAGATACTTTTTTTAGCACCACATTTATCAACAGGAGGAATGCCTTCATTTCTTTTAAGAAGAATAAAAGCTCTTGTGGGTAATGAAAACTTTGAATTATTTGTTGTTGAGTACGCAGATATCGGAGGATGGGCTTATGTTGTACAAAAGAATGAAATTAAAAGAATAATAAAACCTGAAAACTTCTTCACATTACATGAAGATAAGTCAATTTTAATGGATATTATTAAAGACAATAATATAGACATAGTACACGTTGATGAAATTTTAGAAGGTTTTGACCATTCAAATAGAATTTCAGATTCAATGTTTAACGATTTATATAATAATCAAAGAACTTGGAAAATAGTTGAAACCTGTCATAATGTTTGGTTTAATCCAAAAACTTCTAAAAGGTTTAATCCGGATGCTTATGCTTTTTGTACACCTTGGCATAAATCAAAAACATTCTTAGAAATGTCTTCTTATAGTGAAGTATTACCATTTCCAATAGAAAATAAAGTACCAACAGATGAACAAAAATTAGAAGCTAAATTATTATTAGGAATGGATCCTAATAAAAAGCATGTTATCAATGTAGGACTATGGACGTCAGGTAAAAATCAAGGTGAAGGCGTTGAAGTGGCTAGATCTTTAGAAGAATCTAATCCTGAAATACAGTTTCATTTTATTGGAAATCAAGCTCCGAACTTTGAAGATTACTGGGGACCAATTATGAGTAATCTACCTTCTAATGTAACTGTTTGGGATGAAAGATCAGATGTTGATAATTTTATGAGAGCCGCTGATTTATTTATGTTTAACTCAACTTGGGAATGTAATCCTTTAGTTTTAAGAGAGGCTTCTTCTTTTGGATTAAAAATATTATCAAGAAATCTTGAACAATATATGGATATGTTTAC
>JACCDW010770774.1_pt1 | contig 14279 bp, 14 predicted proteins | sample 7449781 | NCBI WGS metagenome assembly JACCDW01 (sample SAMN15323449, study PRJNA562643) | freshwater metagenome | isolation source: river surface water | place: USA:Blue River Watershed | collected 2017-08-18
ATCATCGAGCATGGGATGGGGAAAAAATGGAAATTTCTATCCTATATCTTTTGTATTGCGGGCATTGTCGGCTTGTTGTCCGTGTTTACTTCCAACCAATTGGCGGCTGTGGTTCAGGCAGTGTTGCTTGAACCTGAAACTGCAGCGGAGACAACCCGGAATAATTGGATCATTGGGGTCATTATGATGCTGTTGACGGCAGTCGTAATTTTGGGTGGTATTCAGCGGATAGCAGCTGCCGCATCCAAAATGGTTCCTTTCATGGTGGGTATCTATTTCATCTCTGTATTGATCATTATCGTGCAGTATTTTGGAAATATTCCGGAGGTGTTTCAACTCATCTTTGTGGATGCCTTTACGGGCAACGCTGTGATGGGTGGTGCCGTGGGTTCGGTGATCATTATTGGCGCAAGAAGATCCTTATTTTCCAATGAAGCGGGTTTAGGTACCGCCCCGATGGTTCATGGTCAATCCAAGACCAAAGAGCCGATACGAGAGGGGTTAATTGCCATGTTGGGTCCATTCATCGATACGGTGGTAGTTTGTTCACTTACTGCATTTGCCATATTGCTGACGGGAGTTTGGCAAAACTCTGAAAATGATGGGGTCAAATTGACACTTGAGGCCTTCGAACTGGGAATTCCGGTGATTGGGAAATATCTCTTGATGTTTTCGGCTCTTGTATTTGCCCTTTCCACCATGTTTACTTATTCCTACTATGGTCAAAAATGTGCCAGTTACCTCTTTGGAGCAAAGGTGGTAGGATACTACAATTATATTTACTTGATAACAATCGTACTAGGTGCTGTGGTATCCTTGGATTTGGTGGTGAGTTTGGTAGATGGAATGTATGCGGTCATGGCCTTTCCCAACATGATTGCAGCGCTGTATTTGGCACCTAAAGTAAAAGCCGCAGCAAAGGATTACTTTGCCCGAATGAAGCAAAATCCGGCATGAAATTTTTAATTGCTCCCAACGCCTACAAAGGAACGTTTACCGCGTTAGAAGCAGTTGCCCTTATTGAAGAAATTTTAGTTCAGGCATATGCATCTTCCCAATTCACTAGCCAAGCCTTGGCGGATGGGGGAGATGGAACCTGTGCATTGCTGGCAGATTCCTTGGGTTTGGAACGGATTGATTGCCTCTCTTTAAATGCGATTGGGCAACCCATACCTGGATTTTATGCTTGGGAGGAATCTTCCAAGACAGCGTATTTGGATGTGTCCACCTGCTCAGGTGTAGGTGTTTTGCCGACTCATGCAAGAGAACCAAGTTTGACTTCAACCTTTGGAACGGGAATCCTTATTCGGCATGCAATCCAAAAAGGGGCTAAACACCTGATATTAGGCTTGGGTGGTTCTGCGACCATTGATCTGGGTGCAGGGATCTTACAGGCATTGGGTTTTTTGTTTTTGGATCAAAATGGAAGAGAGATTCCGGCTTTTTCTCCTGAGTTTTTGAAACGATGCCGACATATCCAACGACCGCTACAGCTTCCTGAGATTTCCTTTACTTGTCTATGTGACGTGAGAAATCCATTTTTTGGCTCAAATGGTGCTGTTTCTGTTTTTGGCCCTCAAAAAGGGGTGAAGGAAGCAGAAATAGAAGCCACAGAAGTAATTACTGCAGATTTTGTGGATCTCCTCCTACGGAAATCTTCCAATCCGATTTTGGATCAGCCTGGCTTTGGTGCGGCAGGAGGGATTGCATTTGGCTTAGCCCAATTCTTTCCCTGCTTCATGGAGTATGGTGCATCTTATTTTTTCAAGCAGGTGAATCTCGAAGAGAAAGTGAGGAAAGCAGATTGGATTCTCACGGGTGAGGGACAATACGATCGTCAAAGTGAAGAGGGTAAGGCTTGCTTTGAATTGAAGCAGCTCGCCCACAAATACGGTAAAAAAATTGCATTGATTGCTTCAGGAAAGGAAGGATACGCTTCTGGTTTTGATGCAGTCCTTGAATTACCTCCGCTAGATTTTTCGGATCCTAATTACAAAAAGAAAGCCCTTGAACAATTTCAAGGGCTATTGAGAGAAGCAATTTCAACTGGTCTGTTCGACTAATCACACACGAATGTAATCGCCTCTCCAGTTTTTGATCTGCTGCTTAATTTCTTTAGAAGTTAATTTCTCTGCGATAGCGCGGTCCATCAAGCCAAGGAGTTCATCATTGCCAGCAAAGCGAAGGGCAATGATTTGACCCAACTTCAAGTGTTGTTCTTTCTCATCAAAGGTTTTTCCAGTCAAGTGGAAGTAGCGATTTCGCATTTCATTGATAATGATTCGGTTTTGAAGTTTGAGTGCATACATGCGAGCGAGCAAAGGCATTAATACCAACACAAATGCTCCAATAAAGAGGTAGCCGCTTTCTAAAGCAGTTTCTTGGGAGGAGAAATCCATTTTAGCGATAGTCCATCCAAAAAAAACAGTAATGAGTGGAGTGAGGAAGAAATGGTGAAAAGGGTAGTACCGTGTATGGTTCCCGTAGTTTTGATTTTTCATGGTTAGGGATAAAAAAAGGAGGCTTAAGGCCTCCTCTGGTATAACTTATTAATGTTCGCTTTTCTTTTTCTTTGCAAAGGTACTTCGTGCATCCATTAAAGAAATTCCTGCACCAAGGCCAATTAGTGAGCAAACAATCAATAAAAACAGCTGTGCTCCAGGCATAATGGGAGAACTAAAGATATCTACTAGGATCATATAAGTTTAATTACTCAGTGAATAGGTCGTAAAGATAGACTAGAGCCTACAGAATTACAAGAGAGTAGGTGAAACCTGACTAACCTTTTAATCCAAGTCGTCGTCAAACGATTCTTCTTCGTCATCATCGAAGTCATCGAAATCATCGTCAGACTCCTCTTCATCGAAGTCAACAATGTTGTCATCCAAAAACTCGTTGTCTTCATCGAGGTCATAGCCGTCCTCAAAATCGTCTTCAAACTCATCCTCTTCCTCCTCGAACTCATCCATTTCTTCGAATTCTTCTTCAAAATCCTCCATAACTTTCTTTAAAAGGGTTTTTATGATTCAACGATACGAAATAAACCAAAAAATTAATTACACCAATACGGGTGACTTTAATTTTTTTTCAATTTTTAGTACTTCTAAATTCGGCTGAGAAGCAATCCACTTTTCTCTCAATAAGTTAGCCCAAACATGGAGGTAAAAAATCACATCTTCTCGTGAATTTTTATTTAGGGAATCTCTTCTTCCTTTTTCCATTTGAGCCAGAATTTCAGGATCTGACAGGCGTTCTAGGTGTCCCAAATCGTTTAGACTTACTCCTTTTTCCAGCATTTTGCTCACAATTAGATCGATCGGGTAGCCGCTAGTAGGGCAGTAATCGATCAATTGCTCATTCCAATCTCCATGGCGTTGCATGGCATACTGGTGAATTTCTGCCCGAGAAAAAGGTGTGAGTTCTTGAGCCAAATTCCCGCAATTGCAGGCACCCATGTGTCCCCATTGGTAAGATGCCCCCTGCTGAAGTTTGGAAGCCGTACGTTCCAATGCGGCGATTAATTCTGGATTTGCTGTTGCCATGTTTTACTTTTTCGGTTTAACCCAATTCAATCGAGATGGTTTTAATTCTTAGGGCCAATTTCAGACTCACCTCTAATTTAAGCGAGATTTTAAACTTATGGAATGCCCAGAAGGATTCTTAAGAAAATTTTTCTTTGCCGCGAAGTAAGTCGAAAAACAGGATAAAATCAGATGCAAGGCTATAAAAGGGATAGGTGAAGGTAGCTGGCTTGTTTTTTTCAAAAAAGAAATGCCCCACCCAAGCAAAACCATAGCCGATAACTGGAATAGCAGCTAGCCAGATGTACTGTGCCATTGCAATAGCTACTCCTAGTACCACCAACACCAATCCTGTGCCGATAAAATGAAGAACGCGGGAGGTAGGGTTCTGATGTTCAGTTAAGTAATACGGATAAAATTCCTTTAAAGAGGTGTACTTCTTTTCCATGGCTAGTTTTTTTGGGTAAAATTCATTTCAAGAAAGGTATTGGTCGTTTTTTCAAGTGCTTTCAAGATGATTTTTGATTTGCTCTTTGGTGAGGTGACTTCAGTCACGCCTGTGAGTGTCATCAAAGACTTCTCTTGACTTGGGTCAATGATATCCAGAATGACTTGTAGCAACTCGTATTTGGTAGTAGTGACTTGTGGGCGGAAGTTGCCCATCATGGGATTAAACAACCAAGGATCATACATCCGCATCCCCCAGAAGGGATAGGGATTCATGGTATTGACGCGCTCCCGCTGTCTCAAGTCTTCATTGGAATGGTATCGGATTACCAAATCAGGCTGCTTGGCGTCGTAAACGAGCCCTGAAGCCAGTAATTGGGTTTCTAGTGCTTCTTGTACCTGCTGATCCAATTTGGGATCTGAAAAGCCTGCAATGCCGAGTTCCTTATTGACCAGCACAAAACTTTTGTACTTTTTTTGAAAACCGATCTCTCTATTTTCTACGAAGATCTCAGCCGAGTTGCAGGAAAATAGCAGGCCAACTAGCAAAAAGACATAAATGGTAGCGAATTTCATGTTTAGGAAGGGTACAGATTTCATTTGTTGACCAGCCAAAGGTGAAGTTAATTTATCTTTTTCATGAAAAAAATACGCGGATTCTAAAGAATGTGTTTCTGTCTAACGCAATGAATGCTATTTTTGACAAATTGTACCCATGAATAGACCTGATTTTGACGATATCTATATGGAATTGGCGGTAAACCTCGCCAAGCGTTCTCATTGCATTAAAAAACATGTGGGAGCCGTATTGACGAAGGATACCCGGATCATTTCTATTGGCTACAATGGGCCTCCTGCAGGAACGCACAATTGTGATGTAGAATTTCCAAGTGCCGGTTGTGCACGAGATTCCAAAGGAAGTTGTTCCTTGGCTTTGCATGCTGAGCAAAACGCGATTCTCTACGCTGTAAAAAACAATACTTCTGTCGAAGGATCTACACTTTATGTGACCTTAGCACCTTGTTTGGCATGCGCACGCATTATTTTTTCCATGGGGATTTCCAAGGTGGTCTACCTCTTTTCTTATGCCGAATACAAAGGAATAGGATCGGATGAGGGCGTAGACTTCTTGGTCAAATTTGGAGTGAATGTGCAGCGATACAGCAAAGAGCTGGAAGTAAGCGATCGCCTGATTTAAATAAAATTGACCTCAGGCTGAAGGTGAATGCCGAATTTTTCAAATACAGAAGCCTGAATTTGTTCGGATAGGTTTTTTAGTTCCTTACCAGAACCACCCCCATAGTTGACCAATACGAGTGCTTGTTTGGTGTGTACACCTACATCACCCACTCGCTTCCCTTTCCATCCTGCTTGTTCGATTAGCCAACCTGCCGCTACCTTAACTCCCTCAGCACTTGGATAGCCAGGAATGCTTGGATAGGCGGCTTTCAGCGCTTCAAACTGTGTATTTGAAATTGTTGGGTTTTTGAAAAATGATCCCGCATTTCCAATTTCCTTGGGATCTGGAAGTTTGGACTGCCGAATCTGGATGACAGCATCGCTAATGGCACGAATACTGGGCTGTTCGATGCCATTGGCGGCTAGTACCTCTCGAATGGCCCCATATTCCAAGTGAAACTTAGGCGTCTTAGACAAGCGAAAAGTAACTGAGGTAATGACGTATTGGTCTTTGAGGGTTTGTTTGAATATACTCTCTCGGTACCCAAATTGGCAAGCTTCTGCATCAAAGGAATGCATTTCCAGGGTTTCTCGATGCATGGCTTGCAAACTATCAAACACGTCCTTGATCTCTACTCCGTAGGCTCCAATATTTTGCATTGGGGATGCGCCTACTGTACCTGGGATTAAGGAGAGGTTCTCTAGCCCAGCCCAATCTTGCGCAATGCTGTGCAGAACCAATTCATGCCACATTTCTCCAGCGCCTACTTCCACAAAAAGTTGATCTCCTTCTTCTTTGACTAGGTTGATGCCTTTGATTTCTAGTTTGATTACTAGTGCATCTATATCCCGAGTCAACAAAATATTACTTCCGCCACCCAAAATGAATACAGGTAACTGCTTTTCCTTTGCAGCAAGTAGGGCTGCTTTTAGTTCGGATAGGGTACCAACACGAGTAAAATACTTGGCCGTTTGGTCGATACCAAAGGTGGTAAAGGTTTTCAAAGAAATGCTTTCTTGTATGTTCATTGGCCAATACTTATTCTGCGAAGTAAAGAAGTTTTTGCGCCATTGTGAAATGGAATTGCAGAAGGATCTCCTGAATTAGGTAAGAATTATTTTCAGGTATGCGAACGGATGCAGTGGAAAAAGCTAGGTGAATTTCTAATCCTATAGGTATGCAGCTTCTCAACCAAAGAATGAAAAAAGGCCCTGCTTATGCGGAGCCTTTCTTGCTTAACTGAAGTAGGTTTTCAATCCCTCCAACTTCTCAAGTAATACTTGCTCTATTTTCCTATAATCACTTGTATGTGTTAGACTTGTGTTTACTGAAAAATAATACTTTATCTTTGGTTCAGTACCTGATGGTCTTGCAGAAATCTTGCTTCCATCAGCGAGGTAGAATTGCATTACATTGGATTTATCAAGCTCCAAAACTTCTACTTTTTGAGTTTTTGGATAGTGTATGCTCGCATTCTTCACATCGTAAATCTTCTCTACAGCGGACCCATTCATCTCTTGCGGTGGATTGGTTCGGAACTGATTCATTAGCTGTTGAATCTGCTCGGCACCGTCTTTTCCTTTCTTAGTCACGGAAATCAGGGCTTCCTTGTAAAATCCAAAACGCTGGTAAACTTCTGCCAACACTTCAAACACATTTTTGCCCTGAGTTTTGTAGTAGGCTACCGCTTCAGCTACTAATGCACAGGCGCTTACCCCATCCTTATCACGAACGAAGTCACCAACCAAGAATCCAAATGATTCCTCTCCACCGGCAAGGAATTGTTCTTTGCCTTCTTTTTGAAGGATTATAGAAGCAATATTCTTAAATCCAGTAAGGACATTATAGCAAGGTATTCCGAAACCTTCGGCTATTTTATTGATCAACTCAGTCGTGACGATGGTATTCACCATAAAGTCTTTTCCGGTCAACAAGCCCAATTCTTTCTTGCGTGAGAGCAAGTAATAGACAAGCAGGGTCCCGGTTTGATTTCCATTCAACAATTCGTATTCCCCCGCTTCATTAGGCACTACGGCAGCGTATCGATCTCCATCGGGATCACAGGCAAGGACTAAGGCTGCCCCCGTCTTTTTACCCAATGCTACGGCTAGTGTTAGCGCTTCAGGTTCTTCAGGATTGGGATAAATGACGGTTGGGAAGTTTCCATCAGGTTCGGCTTGCTCCTTGACCACTTGGATATTTTCAAAGCCAAATGCTTTTAAGGCAACAGGAACCATTTTGCCGGAGGCGCCATGTATAGGAGAAAATACAATCGGCATGGACTTTTGTGCCTGAATTGCCTCCTTTGATAGGCTCAATTCCTTTACCTTTTCCAGGTATATCCCATCAAAATCTTCCTCAATGTAATGGATGAGGTTATCCTGCTTGTTCCAGTTGACTTGCTCAAAAGAAGTAATTTTTTGTACTTCTTTGATGATGTTTGTATCGTGGGGAGCTACTACTTGTGCGCCATCTTCCCAGTAGGCCTTGTAACCATTGTATTCTTTGGGATTATGCGAAGCGGTAATCATTACTCCTGATTTACATCCATAGTGCCTTACGGCAAAAGAAAGCATGGGAGTAGGACGCATCTCTCTAAAGTACATCACCTCGATACCATTTGCAGTAAATACATCCGCAGTGGTCATCGCAAAGCGTGTATTGTTGATTCTGCTGTCGTGGGTGATGGCTACCCTAATTTTCTCACCGGGAAAGCAGGCGATTAGGTAGTTGGCCAACCCCTGGGTAGCCATGGCTACGGTATAAACATTCATCCGGTTGGTACCCACACCCATCAGCCCACGTAATCCACCTGTGCCGAATTCAAGATCTTGGTAAAATGAATCTACCAGTTCGGTAGGATTGGTAGCAATCAAATGCCTAATGCTCGCCTTGCTGGCTTCGTCAATGGAACTGGTCAACCAGCTTTCTGCCTTTTTTAAAATCGAAGAATCAATGGAACTCATGGAATATAAAAATTAGGTTAAGTACTACAAGTTAGGAAAAATGTCAGGAGTTGCCATGAATCAAAATGGCCCATTTCCTTGATCCAAATAGGATTTACAGGTTTCCTCTCAATTGTTGCTCCCGCTCAATGGATTCAAACAAAGCTTTGAAATTTCCTTTTCCAAAGGAAGTGGCTCCTTTTCGTTGAATAATTTCAAAGAAGAGCGTAGGTCTATCTTGAACGGGTTTTGTAAATATTTGAAGAAGGTATCCTTCTTCATCACGATCAACTAGAATGTTGAGTTCTTTAAGTGGCTGCAGATCTTCGTCAATTTTTCCTACACGATCTAGAAGGTCATCGTAGTAGGAACTTGGAACTTCCAAAAATTCAATACCTCTTTTTCTCAATTCTCCCACCGTATGGATGATGTCGTAGGTAGCTATGGCAATATGCTGCACACCTGGTCCACCGTAGAAATCAAGATACTCTTCAATTTGGGACTTTTTCTTTCCTTCTGCCGGTTCATTAATGGGGAATTTGATGTATCCATTGCCATTAGATACCACCTTAGACATAAGCGCGGAATACTCGGTAGAGATGTCTTTGTCGTCAAAGGTCAGGAGCAACTTGAATCCCATGACCTCCTCGTAAAAGTTGACCCAGCGATTCATATCGCCAAGAGCCACATTTCCTACACAGTGGTCAATGTATTTCAATCCGATAGGTTGGGCAGGGTAGGGACTTTTTCGAGGCTTGTATCCGGGGAGGAAGACACCTTGGTAGTTTTTCCGTTCGACGAAGGTGTGGATGGTATCGCCGTAGGTTTTGATACTTGCTACCCGAACTTCTCCATTCTCGTCTTGAAGCGTTTTCGGTGCTTCTACGGATTCTGCTCCACGGCTCGTGGTCTCTTTCCAGGACTTTTCCGCATCATCCACCCAGAGTGCCAATACCTTGACCCCGTCGCCATGCTGGCGGATGTGGTCGTTGATCGGATGATTGGCCGTAAGGGGAGAAGTGAGCACCAATCGGATTTTTTCTTGCTTGAGTACGTAAGAAGCACGATCCTTCATTCCGGTCTCGGGTCCAGCGTAGGCAATCAATTCAAAACCGAAAGCATATTGGTAGTAGAGTGCGCTCTGTTTGGCATTGCCTACATAGAGTTCTACATAATCGGTTCCATTGATGGGGAGAAAATCTTCAGTCATGGGTTGTATTTGGGTTAAATCTTGGGTCAAAGGTAAAAAAGTCCTCCCGAAATTTTCCTGCTTGGGAGAGACTATTCCTGAGAATTTTCATTTGCCCAAAGGCTGATCCAAGCCATTAGCAAAAAGGAAATGGCCCAGGTGGCATATTCAGAATGGAAGCAGCAAAGGATGATCAAGAAATAGTAAATCGGTGCCAGTACAAACCCAATTAAAAACTTCCAAGTGCTCGTGAAGACTTCATCCTCTATCTTGGGAGCGATGCCAAACAACCAAATCCAGTACAAGGGGAGGTGGAAAATCTTCATCAGTTTGTTTCGGAGAGATCCAAAAGATTTGACTTGATAGGTAGTTGGCTTTCCGGAAAGAAAATTCTCAACTTCTTGCTTGTTAGTCACATCTACATGATTTTCAAGTAGTTTGGCCAAAGTTTCAGGATAATTTACATCAGGAATATCTACTACCAAAGTTTTCAATGCCTGCTGCACCTGCCTAGTCAGTTTGAGTGCCTGAGTAGGATCTGGGTCGACTGGAATGGGTTTCCCTATGGTGATTCGCACCATCCCAGCGGATCTTTTGTGGGCACTGTATTGAATGCCAATAGGTACCACAAGTGGATTAAGCTCTGGGCACTCTGCTAGAGCTCCATAAGCCATTCGGGTAAATCCTTTGCTTAATGGGCGGATATTCCGAACTATGCTGTGGTTGCCTTCGGCAAAAATCAGAGCAGACCCATTTTTCTGAAGGACTTGATTTGTTTTTTGAAAAGTCCGTTGGTTTTGAGGAATGGTAGAAAAGCCATCCAAAACACGGTAAACAGGCAACATTTGAATGAGGTTCAATAAATACGCGGCTATCGGGTTTTTGAATACAGCAGCACGAGTCAAAAAATAGGGTCGAATCGAAATATGAGTAGCAACCAATAGGGGATCAATTAGTGCATTTTGATGGTTTGCTACTAAAATAAGGGGCTGATTTTTGGGGATGTTTTCAAGCCCTTCCACCACGATTCTTTTGTAATAGATATGCAAACCTATTTTAAGGAGAAACCGCAACGTCGTGTAAAGCAACCTTCTCATGCGGACGTTTTCCAGATGCTGGCCAAAATGATTCCAGAAATAAGGTGCCAAATACCCCACCAAGCGGTAATCAATGCCATCCCACCCAGTCCGGCGAAGAAACTAAATATAAGGACTAGTCCTAGTCCGGAGTTTTGAATACCTGTTTCTATGGTAATGGTTTTGACATCTTTAAAGGGTAATCGAGCGAGTTTAGCCGTCAGAAATCCACCTCCCAAACCAACAAAATTATGTGCCAGCACCCAAAGGAAGATGGCACCGATGTAGGTCTTAAATAGTTCGTAATTCCCAAGAAGGGCAAGAAGTACTAAGGCTCCAAAAATAATCAGGCTGAGGGGTTTGATTGCCTTTGCCAACTTCTTAGACAATTCAGGAAATTTGGAGGTGGTAAAAATCCCGAGAATCAAGGGGATGCCCAAGATGAGTCCAATGGTCAGGAAGACTTCTACTGTGTCTAGTTGAACTTCTTGTAGGAGTTGAGCAGTAGGAGCATAGGTACCCGCCCAAAAGGAAAAGTTAAATGGGGTCAGAAAGATGGCAGCCACACTCGATACGGCCGTTAAACTGACTGAAAGCGCCACATTTCCTTTGGCAAGTGCGGTCAAGAAATTAGAGACATTTCCACCTGGGCAAGCCGCCACGAGAAACATACCCAGAGCGATACTTGGAGGTGGATTGAGTAGCATAATCATTACCCAAGTAAGGAATGGTAGCACAAAAAATTGGGAGAAAATCCCGATCAGAAAGCCTTTCGGATTTTGGACGAGGTATTGAAAATCTGACCATTTCAACTCCAAAGCTACTCCATACATGATGATTGCCAGAGCGATGTTGAGCCCAAGCAAATTGTCTGGAGAAAAATTGAGTTGGACTGAATCTAGCGCATCGGGTGAAGCCATTTCCCTAAAATCAAATTATTCTCGGAAAAATCAAAATGAAAGAGGAGGCTTGACCTGGTTTTGGCTAGAGATAAGGCCAGAAAAATTAATTCTCTTCTACTTTCCCAATTCCGCTCACTTCCTTTTTGATGATGTTTGGATTTCCGGTATAACTTACTTTTCCAATACCATCGACAATTAATGATAAATCCCCTACACAATTTACTTCCACTTTTCCAATACCCGAACTGTTTACATCCATATCCTGAACAATCAGCTGGGATGCGTCCAAGTTTCCGATTCCATTGTTTATGAAAATTGCGCGATTGGCTTTTCCCTGAAGTTTAATGTTTCCAACCATATCAAAATCTGCATCGATTTCCTGGGCATCCAATTCCAGTTCGAGATTTCCTACTCCATTGCCTAACAATTTCAGGTCAGCCACTTTGAACAAGCCATTCGTTTTTACATTGCCTACTCCCTCGTAGTTTAACCCTTTCAAGTCTTTTATGCTGATAGTAATTCTCAGGTTCTTATCGTCAAAAAATCCATCTGCCAAATCCTCTTCCATTTTAAGGCTAAGTAATTCGCCATCCTGATCAATCAAAAGCTTTTTAATCATGGCTTCATCACCTTCTACTTCAATGGATTCATCATCGGATTGGGAAATGGTCAGATTAAATACCCCGTCTATTTTCAATCGTGTGACTCCAGAGAGTGCTTTTTTCTCTTTTACATCGTTGCCTGAACTTGAAAAGTTTCTTTCGGCACAGGAAACGAAAAGGAAAAACAGGGGGATGGCGAGAAAATAGAAGAAAGCTTTCATAGAAGTGCGTTGTTTAATTTTGACTAGCCAAAAATAGACCAATTCAAAAAAAGCCTTTTTTAGCCTAATTTGGACCTAATTTAGAAAATAGGCTGTTCGTAATCGAACGCCTTCTCGCACCACTGTCCACTTTCGGAGGGGAATTTCGAGTTACCTACCCTTGAAAAATTAAAATTCCCAGCGGGTAAAGACTCCATAATTTTCTCTCGCCACTTTTGATGGGCCATAAGCATCAAAGTTGGCTCCTAGACCAAATCCCAAGGGTCCTTTTTTTAGACCTGCACGAAGGTAGAGAAAGCTTCTATTGTGAAAGCCTTCCGCCATACCCTGGTTGTAGGTGATTTGAAGACGACTGTATAATGACAATTTCTCAGTAAGGGTGGGCTTGTACTCGTAAAGACCAAAAAACTTTAGATTCTGAGCACTACTCAATTGATAGGAAAGTACGCTGATGGCTAAAATTTCTTTGGAAGCCTTGTTGTGCGAGAGGCCAAGGGTAGTTCCTAAACCTGCAACTGAATTGGCTTCAGCTCCAGCTACAAGGGAAAGTCCAGATTTTCCAAGTGCATAGTTTACTTGAAAAGGGATCACTACGGAGTCACCTAGGCGTTTGCCTTTGGCATAGTTTTCTGAGAAAACCGCAATTGCCAATACGCTAAACTTACTCTGTGGTGTAAAATTCCGTTTAAATACCAATTGAAAATCTAGGCGTTCGTGGCCAAACATCAACTCAATGGGTGTGGGTGGATTGGGAGCCTGGGCCCAGGTAGGCGCTATCGAAAGGAAGAAAAGAAAGATTCCCAAGGGAAGAACATAAAGCTGCTTCGATTGAGTTTTTTGAATTTTCATAGGTACCTAGGATGTGGTTGCAATAATTTAGAAATCAAGTTAACTCCCGCAAATCGACAGGGACTACGCGAGAGACGCCGGCTTCAATCATGGTAATGCCATAAATGATATCCGTGCTTGCCATAGTTCGCTTGTTGTGCGTGACGATGATAAACTGGCTTTCTGCACTAAACTTCTGGATGATCTGGTTGAATTTATCAATGTTGGCATCGTCAAGCGGTGCATCCACTTCGTCAAAAATACAGAAGGGGGCTGGTTTCAGCAGATAGATGGAGAAGAGTAAAGAGGTAGCCGTCAAGGTTTTTTCACCCCCACTCAGCTGGTTGATAGTCAATGGACGTTTGCCCTTAGGCTTGGCCATAATTTCAATGGCTGATTCTAGGGGATTTTCAGGATCTACCAGGGTCAGATCGCAATCATCCTGCTCGGTGAATAGGGAACGGAACACCCGTACAAAGTTCTCTTTGATCTTACCGAAGGCGTCCAAGAAGGTTTCTCGAGCCACCAAGTCAATCTCCGAAATCGTCGAAAGGAGGGAATCCTTGGCCTTAATTAAATCCTCTTTTTGTGTTGTAATGAAATCGTAGCGAATCTTGATTTCATCGTAGGCTTCCATAGCCATGGGGTTGATCGGACCTATTTTATCGAGTCGATCCTTTTGCTTGTGCACCAATTCCTTAAGATCTTCTTCTCTAAAGTCAAGAAATGCTTCATCCACCAAAGGATTTTCTGACATTACCGCTTCCAAGTCCAGATCAAACTCTACATTCATTCGCTCCTTCATCCCAGCCATTTTGAGACGAATTTCATTGATTTGGGACTGCAGGGCGAGTACCAAATCATCGTAGCCTTCCTTGGCCTTTTGTAAGCTTCGGATTCGCGTATCTACTTCATCAATCAGCCCTCGAGTCCCGTAATAGATTTTTTCCGCCTCCGTCACCCCCAATTCAATGTCCTCCTTTTCGGTGTACAGCGCGATCAACTCCTCGTCCTTCACTTCATTATTGTCCAGAAGCGACTTGATTTCTCCGTCCAATTGAGCCAGTTCTTCTTGGGATTTTTCGATTCGCTCCTTTGAACTTTCAAAAGCACTTTGCTTAAACTCGATCTCCTGAACCGCATTATTCACACGGTTCAATTGCTGGATGTAAGTAATATTTTCTTGGTTGAAAAGTTGAGATTTTTCTGCAAGCAACTTATTGGCTATGTCCAAGTCCTCAGTCATCACCAACAGTTTTTCATTTAACTCCTCAAAAAGGGCTTTTTCTTTGGTAAGTAGGGGTTGGATTTGTTCCAAACTTTCTTCTAAACTGGCAATTCGTGCCAAGATATCTTCCCGCTTGGTGG
>JACCDW010431867.1_pt1 | contig 14275 bp, 13 predicted proteins | sample 7449781 | NCBI WGS metagenome assembly JACCDW01 (sample SAMN15323449, study PRJNA562643) | freshwater metagenome | isolation source: river surface water | place: USA:Blue River Watershed | collected 2017-08-18
GCCCAGAATGCCATAATCCAACTCGCACAAAATGGGTGCAAGCTGTGGCCACCGAACAAGAACTTTCAGATTTCCTCAAAAACACGGAGAAGCGCGCCTTCAAGCGCACGCTGTATCACGTGCGCAACGAGGAGTCTGCTTTGGACATCTTGCAAGACAGCATGATCAAGTTGGCCACCCACTATGGCGACAAACCCGCTGAAGAGCTGCCCATGCTGTTCCAGCGAATTTTGTCCAACACCACGCTGGATTGGTTCAGACGCCAAAAAACCCGAAATGCACTTTTTTCCAATGTGGGTGATTTTGGAACCAACGAAGAAGGTGAAGATTTCGACTTCTTGGAGAACCTGGGCGGGCTCAGCGACCCCGGTTTGGGCGAAAGCGCCGAAGACCAAACCCACAGAAAACAGGTTTTTCACCAAATTGAGGCGGAAATCCAAGAATTACCCCCGCGTCAACGTGAAGCCTTCCTGCTGCGTTATTGGGAGGAGATGAACCTTTCCGAAACGGCCGTGGCCATGGGCTGCACGGAAGGCAGTGTCAAAACTCACTGTTCTCGGGCTGTTCAGGCGCTGAGTAAAGCACTACGCGCCAAAGGATTTAACACATGAAAACGCAAGCATCTTCCATCGACATGAACCGGGTTGACCAGCTGGGTCGGGTCTATGCGCGCCGTTTAAATGAGCACGCCACCGACCTGCCCCACGATATTTCCGAGCGCTTGCGAGTTGCCCGCATGCAAGCACTGTCTGTTCGCAAGCGCGAGCCCATCCGAGTTCTAGCGCCTCAATTGGTTGCCGCCGGTGGTCCAGACCTGGGCTCCCTCGATGAAGGCATGAGCCTCTGGCGTCGCTTAGCTTCTGTCGTTCCCCTCATTGTTTTGCTGTTTGGATTGGCTTCTATCCATATTTTCCAAAACGAGCTGCGCACCAACGAGTTGGCCTCTCTTGACACAGAGCTTCTCATAGACGACTTGCCGCCAGCGGCCTACACAGATCCTGGATTTTTGGTTTTTCTCAAAACGCCAGCCTCACCAGCCAAGGAAGCGGATTGAGTTTCACAAGGTTCACAGCCGTCTTTGTTATCGCCACTTTGGGGTGCGCGGCGGCATTGTCATGGGCGCAACCCAACCCCATAGCCCAGTCCAACGCTGCTTCAACGTCTTCGCCAAGTCAATCTTCTTGGCAAAATTTAACGGCTTTGCAAAAAAAGGCCTTGCTGCCATTGGCACCCCATTGGGCCCAATTGAACGCCGCCCAAAAAAGCAAGTGGTTGGCCATTTCCAGCAATTTCGACAAATTAACAGCCAAGGAACAAGTTGTTCTCCACGAAAGAATGGCCGCCTGGGCATCGCTCAGCCCACAACAACGCGCCCTAGCTCGCTTGACCTTCAATGAAACAAAAAGCATGGGCTCTGACGAAAAAAAATCTCAATGGGAAGCCTACCAAGCACTGAGTTCAGCCGACAAAAAGAAATTGGCAGCACAGCAAACCACGGGTATTCAGGGCGCAGCAACAGCCTCAAAGGCCCCTCCGCCCAACAAAGTCATGCGTTTGCCGGGGAAATCAACCCCCTCTTCAGACAAGCCCAGTACCACCACAGGTATAGTGATTGACAAAAAAACACTACTGCCCACGATCGTGACCATTCCTGAAGGTACTTGAGTTGAGCGACGCGCCATCTATTTCTGAGTCCACCCCTCCCCCCAATCTCGAAACTCAAACGCCTATTTTGCGAACACCCTCGCTGCGCAAAAGAATGGCGTGTTGGCTGTATGAGGGCATGCTGCTTTTTGGGGTTATTTTCATTGCAGGCTATTTGTTTGGTACCTTGAGCCAAACCAAGCACGCACTCCACAATCGGCATGGTTTACAAGCCTTCCTTTTTTTGGTGTTTGCCATTTACTTCACTTGGCTGTGGTCAAAAGGTCAAACCCTGGCCATGAAAACATGGCATATTCAAATTTTGGACAAGGACGGTCTACCGGTCAGTCAGGCCAGAGCACTGCTCCGGTATGTCTTAAGTTGGGTCTGGTTTTTGCCCCCCATGATCTTGGCTTGGCCTTTCAATTTGCCAGCAGTCATGGTAGCTCTCTTGGTTTTTGTCTGGATTCTAATTTGGGCACTTTCAAGCCGCTTCCAATCCCGTAGACAATATTGGCATGACGTTTGGGCCGGAACACAGTTGGTTGATGTTCAAAAGAAGGCCTGACATTTGAACGATGCCAACCACTCATGAACACAGAACCCGTTAACCCTCAAAAGGCCAGAAAAGGTCTCTCGCGTATTTTTCATGCGGGTGGCTATTCTTTGGCGGGCTTGAAAGCTGGCTGGGGTGAAACTGCATTTCGGCAAGAAGCTTTGCTCTCTATTGTCTTAATTCCTGCGGCCTTTTGGCTGGGGCAAACTTGGGTTGAGGTTGCGCTGCTGGTGGGATCTGTCATTTTGGTCATGGTGGTTGAGTTACTCAATACAGGCATCGAAACAGCCATTGACCGCATTGGCACCGAGTGGCATGCCCTCTCCAAACGCGCAAAGGACATGGGCAGCGCGGCGGTTCTTCTCAGTTTGTTGCTGTGTCTGGGCATCTGGTTGGCGGCCTTCTGGAAATTGCTCCATGGATAAGCCCAGTTTTTCACTTTGCGTTTACTGCGGTTCCAAGCCGGGCACAGACCCCGCCTTTACCCAGGCTGCTGTTCAGGTTGGCACTTGGATTGGTCGTCATGTCGGCCAACTGGTCTATGGCGGCGGCCGCAATGGGCTCATGGGCATCGTGGCTGACGCCACCTTGGCTGCTGGCGGACGGGTCATTGGGGTCATACCCCGCGCCTTGGTCGAAAAAGAATGGGCTCATACCGGTTGCACAGAATTGCACATCGTCGAAACCATGCACGAACGCAAACAAATGATGGCCCAAAAAGCCGATGCATTTGTGGCCTTGCCTGGCGGCATTGGGACCTTCGAAGAATTTTTTGAAGTTTGGACTTGGCAACAACTGGGCTATCACAACAAGCCCATCGGCTTACTGAACACCCAACAGTATTACGAACCCATGCTCAATTTTCTAAACAGCGTGGTGCAAAAAGAGTTCATGGGCAAATGGCAAATGGACCTCATACAAACCAGCTCTGATTTGGCCACCTTGTTGCCCAACCTGATTCAAGCTGCGGGCCTGCCCATCACATTTCAGAGCGAAGCCATATAAAAAAAACGCCGCAGATTGCGGCGTTTTTTTTGGTCAAGTCAGCTTAGATGGCGTCGTCGTCCAACTCGCCAGTGCGAATTCGAATCACGCGCTCCACAGAGGTAATGAAGATTTTGCCGTCACCAATTTTGCCGGTGCGTGCGGCCTTGACGATGGCATCGACACAGCGCTCGACATCGCCATCTTTCACGGCTACCTCCACTTTGACCTTGGGCAAGAAGTCGACAACATATTCGGCACCGCGGTACAACTCGGTGTGACCTTTTTGACGGCCAAAGCCTTTCACCTCGGTGACTGTCAGGCCTGTCACGCCGCACTCAGCAAGGCTTTCGCGAACTTCTTCCAGTTTGAAGGGCTTGATGATGGCTGTGATTTGTTTCATGAGTAAAGTCCAGTCGAAAAAAATTAAGCTCGAAAACGATTGGTAATAGGATAACGCCAATCTTTGCCAAAACTTCGATGTGTGACACGAATTCCAACAGGTGATTGTCGGCGTTTGTACTCGTTAAGTTTAATCAATCGGGTGACTTTTTCGACATCGGCTTTGTCAAAACCGTCGGCCACCAAGGCATTGATGCCTTCGTCGTTTTCCATGTAACGCTGAACGATGGCGTCTAATACTTCATAAGGTGGCAAGCTGTCTTGGTCTTTTTGGTCAGCACGCAATTCGGCACTGGGGGGGCGCGTGATGATTCTTTCAGGTATGGGGTTATGGCCTGTGCCATAAGGATCGTGTTGATTTCGCCATTCCGCCAATTTAAAGACCTGAGTTTTCACCACATCTTTGATGACTGCAAAGCCGCCTGCCATGTCGCCATACAGCGTGCAATAGCCGGTGGCCATTTCACTCTTGTTACCAGTTGTCAAAACAATGGCGCCGGTTTTGTTGGACATGGCCATCAACAACGTTCCGCGCACGCGTGCTTGAATATTTTCTTCCGTGGTGTCCTCGGGCAAGCCCTCAAATTGGCCAGCCAAGGCTTGTTTAAATCCTTCAAACAAAGGGGCAATTGAAATTTCATCGTAGCGAACACCCAGCCGCTGAACCATTTCTCGGGCGTCCAACCAACTGATGTCGGCGGTGTAAGGAGAAGGCATCATGACCGCATGAATTTTGTCTGCCCCAATGGCGTCAACCGCAAGCGCCAATACCAAAGCAGAGTCGATCCCCCCAGAGAGGCCCAAAATGGCGCCAGGAAAACCGTTCTTACCCAAATAATCTTTGATGCCCAATACCAAAGCGTGCCAAAGATCTTCTTGCCAAGTGCATTCCTCGGAGATTTGCTGCCCCGTCACAGTCAGCTTGGTTTGACCAGGCTCGGCTTGGACTTCGATGATTTGCAAGCATTCTTGGAATGCTGGCGCCCTGGCCACAACGTGTCCCTGGCCGTTGATGGCAAATGATCGCCCCTCAAAAATAACCTCATCTTGGCCACCGACCAAGTGCGCATAAATGAGTGGAAGTCCAGATTCTTTGACACGTTGCGCCATTTGAACTTCACGCTCTAAGCCCTTGCCCACATGGAAAGGCGATGCATTCAACACCAGGAGCATTTGAGCGCCAGCATCACGCGCTTTTTGAGCAGGCGTTTCAAACCAAGCGTCTTCACAAATGAGCAAGCCCAATTTGATGCCAGCCACTTCAAACACGCAGGCCTCATGCCCGGGCGTGAAATAACGTCGCTCGTCAAAAACCTGATAGTTTGGCAATTCTTGCTTGGCGTAAGAGGCAATGACCCGCCCCTCGCTTAGAACACTGGCGCGGTTGAAGCGCTTGGTGACGGAAACGCTGCGGCTTTGAATGCCGCCGCCCTCTGGGTGTCCCACCACAACATGCAGGCCCTTTAACCCAGCCAACTCACGGGCGACTGTTTTCAGGGCATCATCGCAGGCATCGATGAATGCGGGGCGAAGTAGCAAGTCTTCTGCGGCATAGCCGCAAATGGCCAACTCGGGCGTGACCAGTACACGCACCCCTTGTTCGTAGGCTTGGCGCGCTGAGTCGATGATTTTGCGCGCATTGCCCACCATGTCGCCTACGACAAAATTAAGTTGAGCATTACAAATTAGAAGGGTCATACGGGTGAAGGAATTCAATTCCAACAATTATGTCATTGAGGTGCTGAGTTCGATGCGGGACATTCCAGCGCTGGAATGGGATGCCCTTTTGGCCCAACAAAGCGAGCCTACCCCATTTATGCGCCATGCTTACTTGCTCGCCATGGAAGAAAGCGGTTCGGCAACAGCAAGTACGGGCTGGAAACTGCAGGTTTTGACCCTTCGTTATGCTAAAGAACCTGCGCAACAGGTTTCAGAGGCAGGCCGCTTGGCGGGTGCGATGGCCCTGTACATCAAACCCCATTCCTACGGGGAATACGTCTTTGATTGGGCCTGGGCGGACGCTTACCAAAGACACGGATTGAACTACTACCCTAAAGCTGTGGGCGCTGTGCCATTTACACCGGTCCCTGGCACGCGCCTTTTGGCCGATGGTGAAACCAGTCAGGCTGCACTTTTAGAAGCCGCGGTCACCTTGGCAAAACAAGAAGCCTGGTCTTCCCTGCATGTGTTGTTTTTATCTGCCTCAGACTTGCTGGCCACCGAAACTGCTGGTTGGTTGAGCCGACACACCGTACAGTTTCATTGGCACAACAAGGGCTTTGAAGACTTCGATCATTTTCTTCAAGCACTCAACCAAGAAAAACGTAAAAAAATCAAACAAGAGCGTCGCAAAGTCAAAGAAGCCGGTGTTCGCTTTGTTGCGATTGAAGGCTCAAACATCCAAAGTACCGACTGGGATTTCTTTTACAAATGCTATGCACAAACTTATTTTGAACACGGCAATGCCCCATATTTAAGCCGCGACTTTTTCCAAAGGATGCAAAACAACATGCCAGAAAACTGGGTGTTGTTTGTCGCAGAAAAAGAGGGTCAAAGAATGGCTTGCAGTTTGATTGGTGTCCACAACAAAGTTGCTTACGGCCGCTACTGGGGCGCCTTAGAACGTGTTGACTGCTTGCATTTTGAAGCATGCTATTACCAGCCGATTGAATGGTGCATTCAATCAGGCATTGAGCGGTTTGAAGGCGGCGCACAGGGGGAGCACAAAATGGCGCGCGCACTGATGCCCGTCAAAGCCAGCAGCGCGCATTGGCTAGCGCATCCCAGTTTTGCAGATGCGGTTGAAAAATACCTAGAACGAGAAGGCCATGGCATTGAGGCCTACTTGGAAAACTTGGAAGCGCGATCACCTCTGAAAGAGAAGTGATCGGCTGTCAGAACCTCTTTAGGCCTTTGACTTTTGGTAATTGGCGATACCGTCCAAGATTTCTTTTTTGGCTGATTCAGGACCTTCCCAGCCCAAAATCTTGACCCATTTACCCTCTTCCAAATCTTTGTAATGCTCAAAGAAGTGGGCAATGGTTTTCAAACGAAGGGGGTTCAGGTCCTCAGGTTTTTGCCACTGCGTGTAGATCGACAAAATTTTGTCGGTAGGCACTGCCAAAACTTTACCGTCTTCGCCAGCTTCGTCTTGCATTTTCAAAATGCCGATAGGACGGCAAGGCACCACAACACCTGGGATCAAAGGGACGGGTGTGATAACCAGCACATCAACGGGGTCGCCATCACCACTGATGGTTTTGGGCACATAGCCATAGTTGGTGGGGTAATGCATGGCCGTGCTCATGAAACGGTCAACAAAAATGGCGCCAGTGGCCTTGTCGACTTCGTATTTCACGGGATCGGCGTTCATCGGGATTTCGATGATGACGTTGAATTGTTCGGGAACTTTGCTGCCTGGGGTAACGTTGTCTAGGGACATTTTCAGAAAATAAAAAGAGTTGAAGTAAATCTAAGAACCTTAGGATTAACCCCGATTTTACTTTCACAGGGCTTGCGATTTCACAACAATGCCCTTTTAATGACTGTGTTGGCCAATCGTCTCCTTGTGGGAGCGAGGAAGCAACGCCGGGAGGTGTTCCTCGAGCGTTGCACCTCCTTTCAGCGGTAACAACTAAGGAGAATAATTTATGACAGGCAATTCAGCGTTGATTTTGGCGCTAGTTTGCGGGCTGATCGCCGTAATTTACGGTGTTTGGGCACGCGGTTGGATTTTGGCCCAAGACCCGGGCAATGCGCGAATGCAAGAAATTGCAGCCGCCATTCAAGCGGGTGCTGCGGCTTATCTGGCCAGACAATACAAAACCATTGCCATCGTCGGTGTCGTTCTGGCCATCCTGATGGGCATCTTTCTCGACAGCAAAACAGCCATTGGCTTCGTCATTGGCGCGGTTTTGTCGGGTGCTTGCGGCTTCATTGGGATGAACGTTTCTGTTCGTGCCAATGTGCGAACAGCACAGGCCGCCACCAAAGGCATTGGCCCTGCACTTGACGTTGCGTTTCGAGGCGGCGCCATTACCGGCATGCTGGTCGTAGGCTTAGGCTTGCTGGGCGTCACAGGCTTTTACTGGTTCTTGGCTGGCAATGGCAACCACACGCCAGACCTCAAGTTATCTGTCATTTTGAACCCATTAATTGGTTTTGCATTTGGCTCCTCCCTCATTTCCATCTTTGCCCGTTTGGGCGGCGGCATCTTTACCAAAGGTGCAGACGTGGGTGCGGATTTGGTGGGTAAAGTTGAAGCGGGCATCCCTGAAGACGACCCTCGCAACCCTGCCGTGATTGCTGACAACGTGGGTGACAACGTAGGCGATTGCGCAGGCATGGCCGCCGACTTGTTTGAAACCTATGCTGTGACCTTGATTGCCACCATGGTTTTAGGTTCCTTGCTAATTGCAGGTGCCCCTGGCAATGCCGTGATGTACCCACTCGCCTTGGGCGCAGTGTCCATCGTGGCTTCCATCATTGGTTGCTTCTTTGTCAAGGCATCACCCGGTATGACCAACGTCATGCCAGCCTTGTACAAAGGCTTGGCCATTGCAGGCGGTTTGTCCCTGATTGCTTTCTACTTCGTCACGATGTGGATCATGCCGGACAACGCCATTACAGCAACTGGCAGCCAAATGAAACTGTTCGGTGCGTGCGCAGTTGGCTTGGTTTTAACGGCCGCACTGGTCTGGATCACTGAGTTTTACACAGGCACGCAGTACAGCCCTGTGCAGCACATCGCTCAAGCATCTACCACGGGCCATGGCACCAACATCATTGCAGGCTTAGGCGTTTCCATGCGCTCCACTGCTTGGCCAGTTATTTTTGTGTGTATTGCCATTGTGGCTTCCTACAGCTTGGCCGGCTTGTACGGTATTGCGGTCGCGGCCATGTCCATGCTGTCGATGGCGGGCATTGTGGTGGCTTTGGATGCGTATGGCCCCATCACTGACAACGCAGGCGGTATTGCCGAAATGGCTGAATTGCCCAGCAGCGTGCGTGACATTACCGACCCACTGGACGCGGTCGGTAACACCACCAAGGCTGTCACCAAGGGTTACGCCATTGGCTCTGCGGGCTTGGCTTCCTTGGTGCTGTTTGCTGACTACACCCACAAATTGGAAACCTACGGCAAAGCCATTACTTTTGACTTGTCCGACCCCATGGTCATCGTGGGCTTGTTCATTGGTGGCCTAATTCCCTATTTGTTTGGCGCCATGGCCATGGAAGCGGTGGGCCGTGCTGCTGGTGCGGTGGTGGTGGAAGTTAGGCGCCAGTTCAGTGAAATCAAGGGCATCATGGACGGTTCAGGCAAACCTGAATACGGCCGTGCTGTTGACATGCTGACCACAGCTGCCATCAAAGAGATGGTCATCCCCAGCTTGCTGCCTGTGGTGGTGCCCATTGTGGTGGGCTTGCTGCTTGGCCCCAAGGCCTTGGGCGGCTTGCTCATGGGAACCATTGTGACGGGCTTGTTTGTGGCCATCTCGATGTGTACTGGCGGCGGCGCATGGGACAACGCCAAAAAGTACATTGAAGACGGTCACCACGGCGGCAAAGGCTCCGAAGCGCACAAAGCGGCCGTCACGGGTGATACCGTGGGCGACCCCTACAAAGACACAGCTGGCCCTGCCATCAATCCATTGATCAAGATCATCAACATTGTGGCTTTGCTGATTGTGCCTTTGGTGATGCAATTCCACGGCTGAAAATGAGGGGGTGATAACCACACCCTCAGCCTGCAAAGCCTGCCTGTGGCAACATGGGCGGGCTTTTTTACGCGCAAAATACGCAAATGGAATTCAATCTTTTGATGTTACAAAAAATCAGTGGTGAGCGAAGTGTCTGAACGCGTCATTCCCATCATCACCCAGCCCCTCGGCAATTTGGCCATTCCTCAGCCAGGCGCTAACGCATCTTGGCAAAACGGGCAGCACCTGACAGATACCCTGCACCGGCCTTTGCACGACTTAAGAATCAGTGTGACGGACCGTTGCAATTTCAGATGCAGCTATTGCATGCCCAAAGAAGTTTTTGACAACAACTACACCTACTTACCGCAGAGCTCACTCCTCACATTCGAAGAAATTACGCGCGCAGCAACAAGTTTCATTGCACTGGGCGTTGAAAAAATTCGGCTCACAGGTGGTGAACCACTGCTGAGAAAAAATTTAGAAATATTGATCAGCCAATTGGCGGGCTTGCAAACGCTCAATGGCAAACCATTGGACCTGACACTGACCACCAATGGTTCTTTGTTGGCGCGGAAAGCTCAGGCCCTCAAAGCGGCTGGACTCAAGCGGGTAACGGTCAGCTTAGACGGCTTGGACGACGCTGTTTTTAAGCGCATGAACGATGTCGATTTTCCTGTGAGCGATGTTCTTGAAGGCATTGAGGCTGCGCGCCAAGCAGGGCTCGGCCCCATCAAGGTGAACATGGTGGTCAAGCGCGGCACCAATGAGCAAGAAATACTGCCCATGGCGCGTTATTTTCGGGGACAAAACGTTGCCCTTCGCTTCATTGAGTACATGGACGTGGGGGCCACCAATGGTTGGCGCATGAATGAAGTCATGCCTAGCGCTGAGGTGCTGGCTTTACTTCAATCAGAAATGTCTCTCACACCTTTAAGTCCCTCACAAGCCGGCGAGACAGCAGAGCGTTGGGGCTATTTGAATGCCCACGGTGAACACGACCCAACGTTGGGCGAAATCGGTTTTATCAGCAGCGTCACCAAAGCCTTTTGCAGTGACTGCAACCGGGCCCGTTTGACCACTGAAGGACAACTTTATTTATGCCTGTTTGCAACGCAAGGCTACGACCTCAAGCCCTTGATCCGCGGACAACAGAATCCTGAAAACTTGAAGCAAGCCATTGCCAACATTTGGTCGCAACGTTCCGACCGGTACTCCCAACTCAGAAGCAGTTTGCCGCATGAAACAAATCAAGACGCATCGGGCCAGTTGCAACGCAAAGTCGAGATGAGTTACATCGGCGGCTAAAACCATTCACACCATGACAGAACACAGCATCACTGGACTTATTTTGGCGGGCGGTCGCGGCGCACGCATGGGCGGCATCGACAAAGGCTTGCAAAATTTCAACGGTACGCCTTTGACTTTGCACACCCTCATGCGATTGCAAATGCAAGACGGCGCGCCGCTCTCAGACATCATGATTGTGGCCAACCGAAACTTATCGGCCTACGAGTCTTTCGGCGTTCAAGTGTGGCCCGACAGCACAGACGGCTTTGCGGGCCCATTGGCAGGTTTTCTAACTGGGCTAGAACGTTGCGAAACTTCTTTGCTGCTCACGGTGCCTTGTGACAGTCCTTTGTTTCCAATGGACTTGACTCAACGTTTAACCGATGCCTTGATGGCAGAAAACGCAGACATTGCCATGGCCGCTGCCAAAGAAGAAGACGGCAACATCCGCCCTCAACCCGTTTTTTGTTTAATGCGCGTCACTTTGCTTGAAAGTTTGGTGAAGTTCATTCAGTCCGGTGGCAGAAAGATTGACGCATGGACTGCGCAACACAGCACGGTGATTGTCCCCTTCGATGGCCCCGAGGTTGACCCCCGTGCTTTTTACAATGCCAACACCTTGGAAGAACTACACCGTCTCGAAAAAATTTCATGACACACGCCAAGTCCATTGACGAAATTGCGGCCTCACTTCAAGGCTACGACCCACATGCCTTGCCTGCGCAAGATGTTTTGAAGTTTTTATCTGAGTTGGTCACTGGTGTATCTGAAATCGAATCGGTCGATATTTTTGAAGCCTTGGGCCGAATTGTGGCCAAGGATGTCATCAGCCCCATCGATGTGCCACCCCATGACAATTCAGCCATGGACGGCTTTGCCTTCAATGGCAAACACTTATCCTCAGACGGCCCCCTCACGCTCAAAGTGATTGGAACCGCAATGGCAGGCAAAGCTTGGCAAGGCCAAGTTGGCCCCAACGAATGCCTGAAGATCATGACGGGTGCCATCATCCCTGCGGGATTGGACACCGTCATCCCTCAAGAACTCTGCCAAGCCATCACCGCTGAATCGATCCAGTTTGACAGCCGTATTTTAAAAACAGGCGATAACCGCAGACTTCGGGGTGAAGACATTGCCAAAGGCAAACCCGCATTGTTGATGGGCGCTCGCATTACACCTGCAGCGGCTGGTTTGCTGGCCAGTCTAGGAGTGCCCAAGGTCACTGTTTACAGGCGCTTAAGGGTTGCATACTTTTCCACCGGCGACGAAATACTGAGCTTGGGCGAAGCACCGCGTGAAGGTGCTGTGTATGACAGCAACCGATACACCATTCATGGCCTGTTGAAAGATCTGGGTTGCCAGATGATTGACATGGGCGTTGTCAAAGACAACCCGACTTTGTTAGAACAAGCTTTTACCCAAGCCGCATTTCAAGCAGATGCCATCATTACCAGTGGCGGCGTCAGTGTTGGTGAAGCAGACTTCACAAAAACCATGATGAAAAAATTGGGCGATGTGGCATTTTGGAAAATTGCCATGCGGCCTGGACGCCCTATGGCTGTTGGACGAATTAAGCAAAATGATCGCTCTGCAGTTTTATTTGGCCTGCCCGGCAATCCTGTGGCTGTCATGGTCACATTTTTGGCATTTGTCAAACCTGCACTCTTGCAAATGATGGGTTGCACCGCATTGCCCTCGCCCTTGGCAAGGGCCAGAACGCGTGAAGTCCTTAGAAAGAAACCCGGAAGAACCGAGTATCAACGTGGCATCGTGTCACGCAATTCAGAGGGCGAGTTGGAAGTCGTGACCACGGGCAATCAGGGCTCGGGCGTCTTGAGTTCTATGGTGCAAGCCAACGCCCTGATCGTTTTGCAACACACCCAATCGACCGCTCAAATCGGTGATTGGGTGGATGTGCTGATGCTCTAGTTGGAAGCGTGCGCTTGGCCGGCCTCTGAAGGCGTGTCTACTGCCTCTGTTTTGTTTGGGCCAGGCACTGATTTGCGAGCAAACAAGGTGTACATGGTGGGCACCACGAAGACCGTGAGCAAGGTTCCAAAACTCATCCCGCCCACAATGACCCAACCAATTTGAATGCGACTTTCTGCGCCAGCGCCTGTGGCAAGCGCCAAAGGCAGTGCACCCAACACCATGGCGCCGGTGGTCATCAAAATGGGGCGCAGTCGTTGGCCTGACGCTTTGACAATGGCATCAAAAGTGTCAACGCCCTGCTCCCGCAGCTGGTTGGTAAATTCAACAATCAAAATACCGTGCTTGGTAATCAGCCCCACCAAAGTGATCAGTCCAATTTGCGAATACACATTCAAGCTTCCGCCCGTGAGTTTGAGCGTCATGAGCGCACCGAACATGGACAAAGGCACCGAGAGCATGATCACAAACGGGTCGATGAAGCTTTCAAACTGAGCGGCCAAGACCAAGAAGATGAAGAACAAAGCCAGCACAAAAACGATGACCAAAGCACCTTGCGAGCTTCTGAATTCACGCGAGGTCCCGTTGAGTTCTGTGGTGTAGCCTGGCTTCAATATGCCAGCGGCTGTTTTGTCTAAAAACTTCAAGGCATCGCCCAACGCGTAGTCAGGTGCCAAGTTGGCCGTGATAGAGACAGAGCGTCTTTGACCGAAGTGGTTGAGTTCACGGGGTGAAACACTTTCACGCACTTTGACCAATGCAGACAAAGGAATGACGGTGTCATTTCGACCGCGCACATAAATATTATCAATGTCGCTGGGGGTGTTTCGCCCACTAGATTGCGTTTGAACGATGACATCGTATTGTTCAGCATCGCGTTTGTAGCGCGTCACAACGCGGCCACCCAACATGGTTTCAACCGCCTTTGCAACAGCTTCCACACTCACGCCTAACTCAGCGGCCTTGATGCGATCCACATCTACGCGCAACTCTGGCTTGTTCAAACGCAAGTCGACATCGGGAGAAATGAATCCTGGATTCTTGGCAATTTCGTCCAGCATCTGACGTGTAACAGCATTTAAATTTTGATAGCTGTCTGACGTTTGGATGACAAAGTTGACGGGACGTTCTCTAAAACCCTGCCCCAAAGAAGGCGGGGTAATGGGGAAAGCATTGACGCCAGCAGCGCCATTGAACTTGGCTTGAAGTTCACTCGCAATTTCTAGCGTGGTTCTCTTGCGCTCATCCCAATCAATGGCCCGGTAAATGACACTGCCTTGTGCCACTGTGGGGTTGCCTAGGTTGGCAAAAATACGGTCAAACTCAGGATAGGTGCTGCCAATTTTTTCGAGGATGAGCGCATATTTATCGGTGTAATCCAGGGTCGACCCATCTGGCGCGTTGACAGTAACCAAAACAACGCCACGGTCTTCAAGTGGCGAGAGTTCTTGCTTCATGGTGGGGTAAACAATCGCAATGCCCACACCGCAAGCCAACATGATCGCGATCACCAACCAACGGAAGTGGCGAAGCACTTTGACGAGTAAATTTTCATAACCCGTAGAGATACCAGTCAGAAGCTTTTCCATGAACCGGTCAAATCGGTTGGGATTGGGGTTATGGCGAAGCAACAAAGAGCTCATCATGGGCGACAAAGTGAGCGCCACTAAACCAGAGACCAACACCGCCCCAGCCAAGGCCAAGGCAAATTCACTGAACAATTTACCCGTTCGGCCTGGCGTAAAAGCCAAAGGTGCAAACACCGCAGCCA
>JACCDW012011837.1_pt1 | contig 14264 bp, 22 predicted proteins | sample 7449781 | NCBI WGS metagenome assembly JACCDW01 (sample SAMN15323449, study PRJNA562643) | freshwater metagenome | isolation source: river surface water | place: USA:Blue River Watershed | collected 2017-08-18
TCAAGACGCCTACACTGCGCCGATACATCCGACGAGACACCATGTTCTACGCTTTGAAAACTCTCATTTCAGCACTCATCATCGTGCTGGTCGGCGAAACAGCCAAGCGAAGCAGCACACTTGCTGCCCTGCTATTGGCACTGCCCATCGTCTCGGTCGTATCTTTTGTCTGGCTGTATGCAGAAACGAATGACAAGGTCAAGATTGCCGACCTTTCCTACGAGACGTTTTGGTTCGTGCTGCCATCCCTGCCCATGTTTTTGCTTTTGTCCTATCTGTTGCGGCGCGATTTCAATTTCTATCTGGCACTGGGCGTATGCGCTGTGCTGACGGCTGTGCTTTCTGCGGTGATGCAGACACTGATGGCGAAGTTGGCTTGAGACACATCTACTTGTGTTGCCATATACGATTAAATCATTTATGATCAAATAAATGCACCACAAAAAGGGACGGCCATGAAAAAAATTACCATCCTCACGGCGGCGTTAATTTCAGCAGGATGCGCACAAGTCAGAATATACAACAACCCCGAAAAAGTAAGTGACTTCGGATTGACTACGGTAATTTCAGATTACCAATCTGCATGTCATGTAAATATCACGGGCTCAATAGGTCTTGATTCATGGCAATTTTCATCAAAATTATTCGAAAGTATTGAGCAACGAAATTGCAAAATTACATATATTACTTTAAACATTGATGGCGGCGACATAAATTCAGCCATCAGAATCGGAACAAGCTTTAGAGTGCGGGGATACAATACAGTTTTAACCAAAGAGACAAAATGCACTTCTGCATGCAGTCTTATATTCTTGAGTGGAAATAAGAGATATATCGCCAACTCTGATGAAGTAGTTCTTGGCGTTCACCGAATCAAGGATAGTAGAAGTAATACCTGTTATGATTTTTCGGGTTATCAGGCAATAGCAAATGATTCAATGCGAGCCATCGACAACTTTAAAAAGTATTCAATACGTATGCTAGGCGTAGCTAGCGGGGAGAATTTCATCAGATTTGCACAATCAGCACATTGCAATGACATGCGATACCTAAATTCCCATGAATTAATCAGTTCAGGTATTTCCAATGGTTATTACAAATTTGAGTAAAATGCAATTAAACAGAACGCTGGATTAATTTGAATCGGAGTAGGTCAGCGCTGCTGCAGGTGCGATTTGCTTACACATCACATGGCAATGGCATGTTGTGCTCCACTTTTCACCTCTGATGGCACGCTGATCGTCTAGCGGCTGGACGATGCGAGAAGCAAGGCATGAGATTAGTCTAAAGTTCCGTTTACTATTTTTATGCAATCACCAGTAACTAACTTAAGTTGATAGGTATTTCCATCTGCAAAAGATGTTCTGCTTTTGACACCATCCACATTCACAATAACTGTCGCCAATCTCTCAAAATCACTCTCCTTCAATCTAGCAACAAACAGTTCTACGGCAGATATAGGACATATGACATCAAGTTGTATGTCTGTTAAATATGAAGCTAGATCGTGTCTATTAACAACAACTCTATATCCATTAGAGCCATTTCTGACAATATCATTTACGACTCCAAAAAAAAACTACCGGACTTTTTGATTTTAATATTTCATCCAACTGCATTGATAATATTTCAATATTTCCATCCTCAATTCTTTCAAGCACCTTCATCCACGATGTATCCGCACCTGTATCCTTAATTATTTTTTTAATATATTCTTGATTGCGCTCACTGACCTACTCCCTCTTGGCCGTACCAACTGAATGGCACAAAGTCCGTCAACCTCTGGAGAATGACGGACATGAAGAAGACGAGATTCACCGATGAACAGATCATCGGTTTCCTCAGGCAGGCCGAGGCCGGCATGCCCATCAAGGACATTTGCCGCGCAGGTGGCTTCAGCCAGCCGACCTTTTACAAGTGGCGCTCGCGCTTTGGCGGCATGGAGGCATCCGATGCGGCCAAGCTGCGGGACCTGGAAGCCGAGAACGCCAAGCTCAAGCGCCTGCTGGCCGAAGCGCACCTGGATATCCATGCGCTCAAGAGCGTCTTCGGGGTAAAGCGCTAGCCCCACAAGCCAAGCGCGAGGCGATCCGGCAGATGGTGGACATTCACCATCTGTCCGAACGCCGCGCCTGCCGTCTTGTGGGGCTGAGCCGAGACAGTTATCGCCATCCACCTCAGATGGATGCCCATACCCAGCAGTTGAGCGCACGCATCGTGGACATCGCCCACGCCCGCCGCCGCTTTGGCTATCGACGCATCCATGACCTCATTCGCCCCGAGTTTCCCGGGGTCAACCACAAACGTGTCTACCGGCTCTACAAGGATGCCAACTTGGCGGTGCGCAGGCGCAAGAAGGTCAAGCGCCCAGCCAGCGAGCGAGTGCCGCTGCAATTAGCCCAAGCGATCAACGAGGTGTGGAGCATGGATTTCGTCTCAGACAGCCTGGCCAGTGGCCGACGACTTCAGCCATGAGTGCTTGGAGATCGCCGTGGACTACGGCATATCGGGCGAGTACGTGACCCGCATTCTGGACAGGGTGGCGGTGTTTCGGGGCTACCCGTTGGCCGTGCGTACCGACAACGGCCCCGAGTTCACCAGCCGCAAGTTTCTGGCTTGGACACATGCACACGGTGTGCGCCACATCCTGATCCAGCCCGGCAGGCCCATGCAAAACGGCTACATCGAGAGCTTCAATGGCAAGTTCCGCGATGAATGCCTTAACGAGCAATGGTTCGAGGCGCTAGCCCAGGCTCGCGAGGAGATTGCCCACTGGCGTCAGGACTACAACGAGGTCAGACCACACAGCTCGCTCGGGCGCATTCCCCCTGCTGCCTTTGCCCAAAAGCACAGAAGCGGCACCCCGGCCGCTTCTGATTCAATCAACCAACACAAATTCGATTAACCTTGAACCACGGACTTGTGCTTGATCACTGGTACGCCTGAAGGGGGCAGGTCATATGGACCAAACCAGCCAATGGTCCTGGAAGGCAAGCATGCTGTGAGTGGGCTGGAAATTCACTTCTTTCCGCGCCCGCTGTATGACAAGCTGCTGAGTCCTATGGGACGACAGCCGCGATTCTTCAAAATTCTCAAGAATCCAATCAATCCAACCCCTCCAGTGCACCCCATCAAGTTGAGCAATGTTCAGCTCATGATGTCCCGTCTGGTCGGAGATGCTTTCGTGTCGTACTACGAACGCCATCTTGCCGCTGCCGAAGCAAAGTGGGGCAAAGAATCTTCAGGAAACTGGCATCCCGTATGGAGCTTTGGGTGGGCAATGCGTAACGCTTGCTCTCATGACGGCAAAATCCACTTCAGAAACGCAAAGCACCCAGCAGTTCAGTGGCGAAACCTTCAATTCACGCACGCCGACAATGGGCGTCAAGTTCTGTTTAGTGAACTCACAGGGGTTGAATTGATCCTGCTGATGGAAGAGATGGACTTGGCGCTCAAGTAGCCCATCGTCCAGGCCGCTGCCTCAGTTGCTTGACAGCTCCCGATCAATGTCGTTGAATTATTATGTTTTCAATTTTTGATATGGAGCAGGCATGGCAAAAACTCCCAAAAACCACGGCACAGCATGGACACCTGAAGATTTGGCTCAGCTTGCGAAACTGGCAAAGGGCAACACTCCGACAGGACTCATCGCCCACGCCATGGGACGCACCGAGGCCGCAGTCAGGGCAAAAGCCTCTGAAGAGGAAGTTTCTCTGAAGCCAGTAAACCAGTCTCCCTACAACCGTCAGAAAAAATAGGGCCAAGAAGGTTCAATCATGAATTCAGAGGCTGAACGCAAGATCAAACGAGCCATTTCTGCCATTGAAGATGCTGCCAATGTTCTGAGAAGGGCACGGAGCAAGTCAGACGAGGCAAGATCCGATATCAATCGGGCGCTGAATGAGTTGGACGATGCAGAATCAGATTTGCGCCGCGCCCTAAGAGAGCTTCAAGCCTGAGACCTACCACCTTCCCGTTACAGGACGATCAGAAGATCGTTATGTCCTTTGAAAGGACAGGCCCACGATCAGGGCCAACGAACCTGACAAAGTACAGTCAAACCGTCCTTAGTCACGATTGCCAACTCTGCCCCGCCTCTCAGCAGATCCCGACTTTCAGTCGTGGACGGCCAACAATGTGGCATCAGGCCTGAGCAGCTGGGTGCGCAGCAACATCGCGCGCGAGATTTCGCTGGACTGAGCCCAGGAACGGCCAGCATGCCTGGTCATCGGCAAACCCCGCTCCCAGGTTTGCTACAATCGTTGGCTCTACTTCGGGGTGTAGCTTAGCCTCAAAGTACGCTTTTTTCAGACGTACTTAACACATTTCCGCATCCTTTAGTACGATGCTCCATCACTCTGACCTTACTACATTTCCTGGTGTAGCAAGGTCCTGAATGAACTACAAAACCCAGCTTCTTGTCGCCAAAAATCAACATCTGTCGTCAATTTTCTGTTTCGGCAGTTTGTCATTTCAAAGGACATGTTCTATGAAGAACAAGCGTCCAGTAACGGTACGGTGAGACCCTGCGTTTTCGCTGAGTGACCGCACTCAGGTTGCGTGGTCAGGTGTACTACAAGAAAATCTAGTCATGCTGGATTTTTGGGGCAATATCTCAGCAAATGAAGCTGAGTTCACGAAAGATAGACACCGAACGCTGCCGATACCTGAATCCATCTCGCCAGTTCCCAGCTACCCCAGCAAGCTCCGCATCTACAAAACCCAAGCATCGCCGTTCTGGCAGGTCCAGTCGTTCTTCAAGGGCAAGACATACAGGCGAAGCACACGCACGACCAACAAAGCCGTTGCGCTCCGTGCTGCCAAAGAGTTCTTCCATCTCAAAGTTGCCGAGTTGTTCGGCAGTCATGTACCCAAGTCAGAAGATAGCGGAATTTTTTTCCGCGATTTGGTCGATCCCGCGCTGTCTATTGAGCAAGCCAGAACCGAGCGTGGCGAGTTCTCAAGAGAAGGCTTGCGGATTCTTCAGAACCGTCTGTACAAGAAGGTCGTTCCGTTCTTCGGTGACATGGTCATCACTGATGTGGGCTACACGCAGGTCAGTGATTTCGTGAACCTGCTCAGTCGTGAGGGCAGTTCAACGACCACGATCCAGCAGTACCTGATTGCCATTCGCAAGGTCTTGAACCATGCCTATGCCAACAACTTGATTCCCAATGTGCCCAAGTTCCCCAGCGTCAAGATCAATGTGACACCGCGCGGGAGCTTCACATTGACTGAGTACATGGCACTGGTCAGAACGGCAAAACGCAATGTGGGCATGAAAATCCCTGTGCTCACATCAGTCAGAAAGAAACAGAACGGTGATGGCTTCGCTGATCGCAATGCCTATGTGGGCTTTGATCTGGCGTACTTGATCGTGTTCATGGTCAATTCGTTCATGCGCCCCAGTGACATCAAGAACCTTCAGCACCAGCATGTCACGGTCATTCGGGGCGAGTACACATACCTCCGTCTGAACCTGCCCGAGAGCAAGAAGCACGACAAGCCCATCGTGACGATGATCCCCGCAGTCAGAGCATACGAGCGACTGAGCACGATCAACAGTCTACGGGGCTATACGAAGCCCACAGACTATGTTTTTCACCCCGAGCAGACTGACAGACGCAAGTTGCTTGAATATCTGGGCTACCAGTTCAAGTTCATTCAAGAAGTCGCGGGCATCGGTAGCAACACCGCGAATGGCAAAGAACGCACTCTGTACAGCTTGCGCCACACCGCTATCACTTTCCGACTCTTGTACGGTGGCAATATTGACCTGCTCACACTGGCTCGCAATGCCCGCACCAGTGTTGAGATGGTGGAGAAGTTCTATGCGTCCAATCTCACGGCTGAGATGAACATTGGTCTGCTGCAGGGGAAACGGTCTCGGGTGTAGGGATGTCCTTTGAAAGGACATTACTCTTTCAGTGCCACCGTATTTTTAATGCCAACCAGGAAATCAATCACTGATTCTGGAATGACCCTGTCTCGGTCAATCCGATTGCGATTGAGCACTTCACGCACTAGCATCCCATGATATTCATGGCGCAGCCAATCTTTCCACTCAGATGATGCCCCGTCATTGACCATGCCTGTAGCCTGCATGAAATCATCATGCATGGCACGCCCGAACGGCTGTGTGCGAGGTCCAATGACCACCTCTGAGCTATTTGGAAAGCTGGCACGCTCTGCGTTCAATATTCTTCGCCGTGCCTTGAACAGATGACGACCACCAATTGAATTCAAACGGTTGTACACCGCTTTCTTCAACCCAATGAATCGGTCATCACGCACGAAATTGTTCGGCGCGAGTTGGAGCCGATCAGCGATCAGCCACAACGGCGCGTCGGGATAAAGGCTCTTGTAGATGAACACCAGCCTTTCAATCTCAAGAACATGTCGGCGAAATCTCAGGGTGTGGAGCTTGTACTGTGCTGTATGCGCGGTCTCAATCACATTCAAGTCTCGACCAGGGTGGTACTCACCCAAGAAGTTCAATATCTGCGGTACCAAATAGGCTCGCGGAACGGTCAATGGAATGGCAAGTATCAGATAGTCGTCTGTTGAAAGGTCTTCAGGTGGATTCTTCGGATCGTACCGACTGACCAAGTCAAACTGCTCTGTCTCTGCGAACAATGATCGGGCGTATTTCATTGCCCACACGACAAATACGCCATCGGAAATTGCTCCCCGGAAGTCTTTACAGACCTTCGCCATCACCTTGTCTCTCGGAGAGATATTGCGCGACTGCGAGAACCACACGATCTTACTCAATCGGATCGTCTGATACCAATCCCAATAGATTGACTCACGCAATGCTTTGGATTCTGTTTTTATGTCTGATGTATAGATTTGTCCAAGCCCCTTGAACGCTTGAATATCACGCCATTTTTCGTTCTCTGGCAATGACATTCCTTTGACTCTCAAGCCTGATTTTTCAAGCCCGTTGATCTGAATGTTTTTAAGTCGTTCACGCATTTGATTACTCTTGTTGTAGCAGTATGTATTTTGCTAAGTATAAGAAAAAAAATACGGTTTCCAATACATACATCGACAAGACGAAAGCGCAGTGCCCAAGTCTGATGTTGATAGCTCAAATTAAGGAGAAACACCATGAGCAAAAAAACCTTCGCCCTGTCCACCACCACTACTGCGGTCGCCACAAGCGCACAAGTGAGTCAAGCACTGATGCAGCGCATCAGTGACCTTGCCATTCGCCGTGAAGCATGGGAAACGACTGAATACAACCGTTCCAATCAAGCTCTTTACGGCTTGATCGCTGAATGTCTGGATCTGTATCTGGATCTCACCTCTAGCAGCGACGGTGCGAAGCACAAGAAGCAAGGTCTGCAGGACTACATCAACTTGAAGGGTTATGTCTTCAAAGACACCTCGCCCCTGTCGCTCAAGGTGATTCGCTGTGTGTTTGGTGATCGTGATCGTCGCCGCCTCTCTACCTATCACACCGTTTTGCGTGTCGCAATCGCTGACAAGTGGACGGTTGCTGATGTGGCAAAAAACATCGGCGAGTACGGCGGTGTTCAAGAAATCTCCCTGCGCAAGCCTGGCGGGATGACTGCGAAAGACAAAGCACAAGCTGCTCGTGCAGCGCTGATGAATCAGTCTGTGGCAACACTCACAAGCGATGCTCTGAGCAAGCAATTCAACACTGAGCACATCGGTGAAAACGCGGTTGCTGTCTTGACGCTCAACGGCGATGGCACATACAGCGTTCACTGTGTCGTGCGCAGCACCACCGCTGTGAATGCGGCGCTCGGTGGATATTTCTCTGCGAACAAAGAAGTTCTGAAAGGGCTTCAAGAACAGCAGCAACAGCAAGCTGCCGAAGCCTACAAAGCTCCGTTGATCGCAAATGCAGCCGCCGCTGCCAACGATTCGCAGCAGATGCTTGCTGCCTGAATGAGATCGGGTGCGGGCTTTGCCCCGCACTCTTCTTGAACAAACACAAAGGAATTCAAATGTTGAACGACAAAGACTTTTTGCCCACGACCCTTGATGAAGTCGTGATTTCTGATGTCCTTTCAAAGGACATGTTGACGAAGATCGTCAACAAAGTGATCCCGTTTCCTGCCTTCGGCAAGTGCGGAATCATCCTACACGGACCATATGGAACGGGGAAAACGACGCTTGCCGAACTTATCCCTGAATTGATGGAAACGGCGCGCGGAGGTTCTGATGCACATTTCAATTTATATCGGTGTGCGCAGGGCATGAACGGCACTTCGCTGATTAATCAGATACAGACGGCGACTCAGTATGTCAGCCTGAATTCAAGTGGTCTTCACTATTCAATCCTTGATGAAGTGGACAACTTGACTGAGGCAGCGCAGGCATCACTCAAGGCAATCATGACGGGACTGCATGGCATTTTCATCATGACCACAAACGACATCACCGCCATTGACAAAGGTGTCGTGAATCGCAGTCATGTGATTCACATGATGGTGGCAAAGCCTCAAGACTGGCTGCCATTGGTCAAGCGTGTGATTGTGGCTTGTGTGGCTCCCTTGCCTCCTGACTCTGCACTGATCCCTGTGATCGCTGCATGTAACGGGTCAGCGCGTGAAATATCTAATGCCGCCGTTCAAGTTGCCATTCAGTCTATTGCCGAGTAAAGGAGATCATCATGGAATTTGAACTTACTTCGGGCGTTCTCGCACTCGCATCTACCATAAAGCTAAGCGCGACTGCATGTCAATCCATCCTGGACATGTTCGCGAAGGTAACCGTCGTCAAGTGATTCACCTACCTGAACCGTCTATTTACAGGACACTCAGACAACTATTAAATACATGCATACTGCATTAAATAATAGTTTTAACCAGCAATCGATAGTTTACTTCGAATAATAATTTTATTAATTTTGGGATTTATATGGAATACTTAGTAGAAATAGAAGTCACATACAAATATGTGATATCAAATACAATCAAAGCCAACAGCGAGAAAATAGCATTGGAAATGCTTAACAAATCTTTGGAAGGCATTGATTTGAGAACGTTAGAAAATGATTGGAATTGGGGCGATGGTCCTGATTACTTTGGTGATTTCAATGTAGTCAATATTGAACCAACCTAATAAGAGCGATATTAGGGGAATTGGTTTCTCAGATTCAACTCAATTGAAGCCAAATCCCCCGTCCAGTCTCTAGACGTTCAATAAGCCAGCTTCATGCTGGCTTTTTTTTCATGCCAGCAATTCCACTGCCGAGCGCATCAGCTTTGGATTGCTCTCAATGTATTTCTGAGTGACAGCTAGTGATCTGTGACCAGCAAGGTCCATCAACACGCGCACCGACACGCCCATCTCACTGAGCTTGGTGATGAACGAACGGCGTGAACTGTGCGAAGACGCACCAACGATGCCAGCGCCCTTGTACATGTAGTGAAAGTGCTGCGCCAATGTCGATGCGCTGAATCCGCGATTGGGATTCTTCTGTGTCGTGAACAATGCCCGTGATGTATCGGTCATGGTCACTGCCATCAAGTCTTTCAATTTGAAGCGAGTTTGAAGGTAGTTCTTGATTTCTTCCTGCGCCTTCGCATTGAGCACGACGGTCCTGCCTCGTGATCCCTTCGTCTGATCGGCAGCGAGTCTGATTTCTTCAACGATCTCACCTGCCGGGGTCAAGACATCGCACAGACGAATCGCTGCCAGTTCCCCAACCCGCATGCCCGTTGCATTGAGCAGTACGAACATGGCGCGATTGCGTGTGGCGTGTTTGTGGCTGGCGATGTACAGCAGAACTTTGCGGACTTCTTTTTCGGTTAGCACTTTTGCTTGAGACATTTCTGATGTTTCCTTACATATCAAATGATTGACATGTATTTAGTGTGTTCCCTTTGATTAGGTCGGACAAGCCTTTTGGCGAAATATTGGAACCTCAATGATTTCAAGCACTTACGCAGGAATCAAATGAAATACGCATTTGCTTTGATTTCTGAACGAAGACCTGATCTGAGCGAATTTTCTGCCTGTACATGTCTTGAGTCGTCGGGATGAAATAAATCGCTTGTGCGTGGATTTGATCGGTCCTCAAACTTGGCATGAAATCCCGCGTGCCTCTGCGCTAGCTTGAATCTCTCAGGAATATGGATTTGATATGAGATTCATCAAATCCAGCGCAGCGCAACCGCATTTACATCTGCCGACTATGGTCCGCATACAAATAAATTAACAGCGCAGCGTTGGATTCATACTGTTTATGGCGTATATTCGAGCCGTTTTATTCTCTTATTTCCATAGGAACTTGCAAAATGACTACTGTCGCCCAACTGATCGCCCAAAAAGAAGCCCTTGAAGCGCAAATCGCTGCCGCTCGCAAAGCTGAAAACGCTGATGCCATCGCCAAAGTGAAGGCATTGGTCGCTGAGCATGGTCTGACTGCACAAGACATCTTCGGCGGTGCCAAGCGTGGACCTAAAGCAAGTGGCGCAGGCAAAGTTGCTCCCAAGTACAGAGACCCCGCAACGGGCACGACATGGACTGGTCGCGGCAAGGCACCGAAATGGATTGATGGTAAAGACCGAGCTCAGTTCGCAATCTGATCTTTCCTCTTCTCATCTGAAGCCAGTGCAGTGATGTGCTGGCTTTTTTATTTCCGTCTGCCTGATACAACGGATTCAAGGTCAGGCTAGGAATGAATTGGACCTGGGAGCAAAGTTCAATACATGAACACGAATGAACTGCTCTCGAATCTCAGTCAATTCACTGGCACTGAAAAGTGCTATCGCATCACACCACGCCATGTATTGACTGATGGCACCAAGTACCTGGCTGAAGAAGCTCAGTGCATCTGGCTGATGTATGCGATTGCTTCACATCTACATCGCAATATTGGTGACACTTTCTGTGTGGCGAAGTTGTCTGTGAAAAACTCAAGTGCCGTATTGACTCTTGATGATGGGAACGGCAATGTGTACGCAAGTCAGGAAATTGAATACACCGATTTTCCGTTGCCCGAGATGAAACTCTATTGCTGTCATGACGGGGAGTACTGGGTCATCATGCTGCCCAGCGAATACTGACCAGCCATACTCGTTCATTTCAATTTTGCTTTTCAACTGAGCCTGACACTGACAGCGAACCTTCGGTTCACTTAGTGCTTTCGCATCTCATTTCGCTTCGCTCATTCGCTTGCTCAGCCCTTTGAATTTCAAGATTTATTTGTTTTCAGTTCGGACCGATGACTGCGGAAATAACATTGATATTTATTGGCTGATTTATGGCTGAAATTACAAACAGATGTTATTGGTCTTCGGACTTCTGAATTCATCTCTGTACTTGAGCCATAACCACCCTTCAACAGCGAAGAGGGTGGTTTGCTTTCGCCTTGTCCGTCGCCACTGACAACCAGTCGGGAATCGCAATGGATGCTCAATGAGCATTGTCGCTACACACACTGGGTGTACTGCATTGCAATTCATGTTGATGAGAATTTTTCGTCCGCTCTTGGCTCTGCTCCTTACCGATACCGACAGCGATTTTTAAGACATCTTTCAGGTGTGATTTGATGTCATGGCAGACTTTATTCAAGTTACTCTTCTTGTCCAGCTTGTTACCAAGCCGATTACCGTTTCGATGTAGGAAATGTTCTGCTGATTCAACAGTCATTTAAGGCGTCCTTGCGAGGATAGTCCTACAAAGCATGTGCTGAATTCACACAATCTACCGTCACGACACAACTGCGAACGGAATTTCGGCATTCTTTGAAGCGATGCTTGCTTGTAATTCAGTGATAGACATATTTATTTATGCCAATCCAACCATAATCGAATTTTTCCAGTCAAAAACCAATGAGATCGGACTAGGAATCAAATGGACATGGCAATAGGCTCAACAGCACTCATCAACACACAAGGAGATTTACATGAGTGCGATTCTGAACAATCTGAAATTTGTGGCTGCAAAACGCCCTACTCAAATGCCTGCCGTTCAAGTGCGACGGAACAAACTGAGCAACAAACTGTTTGAACAGATCAAACTGGCGACGGCATTGCGTGATGGCAGTACATACGCACCCCTGCGTCTGCGCTCTGTGCGTGATCGCGACACGGGCGAAGTCAAGCGCATGGAACTGCCCAAACGCATTCGTCAGTGGTGGTTCACGGCTGAGAATGGCAAGGTCTGTGTACAGATCAAGTACGGCAGCAAGACGCTGGAATTGGGTGGCAAGGGCAAGAACAGTGTTGAAGTCACAAACGGTGATGAACTCATCAAGGTCCTTGAGACCATCAAGTCCGCAGTGGAGGCTGGCGAACTAGATGGTCAGTTGGAATCGGCAGGCTTGAAGCTCAGGGATGGCTTTGCCAAGTGAGGTTGGGGGTGTGAGCGTCCAGAGACGGAACGCTCACGAATGACAAGCCTACTGATGATGCAATGTCAACTTATATGTCAGCGGTGCATTTTGGACATTTTTTTGCAGTTTTCGACACAAAACTTTGACATTTAGGACATTTTTTCTTTTCGATTTTTGTAATTAAATTATAAAGAAGAAAACACATACCAGCAATCACCGGAATGGGATGCTCAATAATAAATTCAATCATGATTTTTCATCTTCTGTTTTGTTGTTTTTGTTTATTTGTATATTGTTACAAACAAGCTTCCTGAGAATCCCACCACAACGCCAGCCAATGACATTGCCGCCATTTTCCAATTATTTAGCAACCGGCTTTCACCTTGCCACAATCGGAGTACAGAAATTTGTTGAGTCAATGACTTTTCTGCCAATTCACGCCAAGCACATGAGTCCTCTTTTTTCTGCATGATTTCGACATGAATTTCTTCAAGCTGACGTAAACAGTTTTGTATTTTTCGTTCACGCTCAAGATACTCAATTTTTTTCATTTATCTCCTATGTATTTAAAATATTACCGAATTACACGCTGTATTTTTAACACGCCTTATAATTTTTATGCCAATTCAAATTTGCTGATATATGAATATTGACAACTATGAGTTGGCAAATGCAACTTTGAAATGCACAAAATGAACTTGTGCAATTTAAAAGTGCAAAGCTCAGAAACCAATGGCATCAGATCGCAATGAAACGGAAGCAACAACGCGCGATCTCCTACGGCTGAACTTCAGCAATGCGCTACGAGCAGCATTGATCAATCGCATGGGCAAGATGCCCTCTGCCACACACTTAGCCAACCAGTTCAACTTCAGAGCGCACGGCACGACAGAAATCACACGGGAAACGGCGCGCAAGTGGGTGACGGGACAAGCCATTCCCGAAATCGAGCGGCTGAACATCCTGATTGAATGGCTGGAGCTTGACCCGAACAAGTTCCTCGCAAGCGGCGCCAATCAAACAGCGAACGAATCAGAAGATGACCTGACCATTGAGACCATCGTTGAGCTATTGCGCAAGATGGATCCCAAGATGCGTTCTGTCGTATTGATCACGGCGTGGGCATTGCGCGAGACGAACAGCACGCCGCTTGAACAATTGAACCTTCAAGCACTCAAGCGCACATTGATCACAACATTGACTACCAAGTGATTGACCGTCCCGCGACGACACGGTCTTGTCCTTTAAACGGACATCCAACTGCTAGCGCAGCCCCGAGACCTTCATGCGCCGATAAATACAAGCATGAAAATCAACGAAGTCAGCGAGCCACTCAAGACCTACATCGCCACTGTCCGTGTCATCACAGTCACAGCGACAACGACAGCCAGAACCACGATCACGGCAGACACACAGCAACAAGCATGGGCAATCTTGAGTCGGCTGTATGGGGTTGGGAATGTCATCAGCATTAGCGATGTAATGCACGAAGCCCCTGAATCGCATCAGATCCAACGCAGAGCGACGAACACACATCCAGCAATACATACACAGCTGCCCAAGAAGAAAAACGGTCCTATCCAGCTTTCGTGTGTCAGTGAGACTGAGGAGACGAAGACGCTCAGTCCCGCCGAGCTGCAAGTGAAATCGCTCGCCGACCAGACCAAGCGACTTGATCAGCAGGCGAAATTAAAGAAAGCACAAACGGGACTGGCAAAGGCTCAAGAGAAATTGCGAGTGGCTAGCAGAGCCCCGAAGTGACCGTCCAGCGAATAGACGGTGTGGCTGTCCCATTTACACAAAATTCAGGACACGCCCAATAAGTTACACATCCCTCTTAAACATGAGAAAAGGATTTAACCTATCTTTCGCATCTGGCATGCTATTCGCATTTTTTACCGAAATATACATAACCCAAATTAAAATTAGTCGCACTATTAGTGAA
>JACCDW010027463.1_pt1 | contig 14257 bp, 19 predicted proteins | sample 7449781 | NCBI WGS metagenome assembly JACCDW01 (sample SAMN15323449, study PRJNA562643) | freshwater metagenome | isolation source: river surface water | place: USA:Blue River Watershed | collected 2017-08-18
ACCATAGGTATGCGTGTTAACCCTCACTACCATGCAGGACCAAAGTTTAAAACTGTTGACGTCAATTCGTTGGGTTTTGGCACAGAATATCAAGGCGCACACACTGTATGGACTTTTAATTTTTACATAGAGTTTGACAGCGGATTTACAGACAGTCAAGGTAATAAAACAGGACTATTAATTGAAGATTTAAACTTTGTTCCTGTGATCTGTAATCTAAAAGAAACCATAAAACCAAAACTCTGCGTATTTGATACTAAAAGCAGTCAACATCGAAACACGGTGGTAATGACCGCCGATGATAAATAAAATTAATAAACAATCACTCAAACACTAGGCACTTGATAATTAGGCACATGTCCGGAGCGGACCCTGACTTATATTATAACATTGGAGATAGCCTAGATGGCCACAGTAGTAGAGCGAGTAGGTGTACTTGAAGCAAAAGTTGAAAACATCGACGAAAAAATTGACGACCTTAAATTGGACGTCAAAGAAGTACATGACTGTCTGGATCGTACCGGAGATGAACTCAAAGCACAGTTACAGCTCATGCACGACGATTCCTGCAAACAACACAATGAATTAGCCGGAAAAATCAGCGAACTAGAACAGACTAAAAAGAAATTTACCATGTATGCTATGATTGCATTGGCATTTGCCGCAGGTGCTGGTTGGTTCGACAAATTAAATCTATCACACGTAGTAAAATTCATTGGCTTGTAATTCCCCACTAAATACAGTATGCTTACTAAAGAGTTTACTGCTACCCCAAGTCCTGACTTCAGCATTAACAATGCTGTTGTTTTTCATGACACACTAAATCCTAAACTGTTTACCGAAGACGGATTTATGCACGGAGAAGTACGACGTGCTCTGCTACAAATAGCCCGACACTTTAGAGATTTTATTGGTGTTGAATTAGACATCAAAGACATCACAGTCAGCGGCAGTAATGCGGCTTTCAGTTACACACCGCAGAGCGACTTAGATCTACACATAGTTGTAACAGTACCAGATAAACCAGAATTCCGTGAACTGTTAGATGCCAAGAAAAATGTGTATAACGCTAGACATGACATCAAAGTAAGAGGAATTGACGTAGAACTATATGCGCAGGACGTAGAACAAGAACATCACAGTCTAGGAATTTACAGCGTTCTAAGAAGTCAGTGGGTTGAAAAGCCCACAAGACAATCTGTAGACATTGACACAGACGATGTAAAAGATAAGTACAAGAACTACAGAGATAGAATTATTGTAGTTCTAGGCGAAGATGATTTAGACATAGTTCAAGATATGTGGAACGATGTTAAACGTATGCGCCGTTCAGGCTTGGAAAGAGACGGAGAATTCAGTACTGAAAATCTTGTGTTTAAGATGTTGCGTAATCAAGGATGGATTGAAAAACTCAGCGATTACATCAATACACTACAGGATCAAGAACTAAGTATAGAGCAGAGATTACTATGAAAATAACAGATTTATTAGAAGCACCGTTGCCAATGCCCGCATCAGCGCCAGCACCCGGAGCCACAGCACAGGGCGCAACATTAAACACAGGTAATCAAATGGTGGCACAGGATCCTGCCGCACAGCAAAAACAGATGCAACTACAGATTGCTCAACATCAAAAAGAAGTACAGGATAAGAAAAAAGAAATTACAGATCAAATTGCTGATTTAACTAAGCAAATCACAGATCTTAGAAAACAGATGTCAGAATTAAAATGAAAATAAACGAGTTTGTTAAAAATCTAGATGTTTGGACCAGCGCCGAAGAAAAGCGTCTTCTAGAGACTATAACTGAACCACGTGTTGTTGCTAGTTTTAACGAAAGAGAAAAAACCATAATCGATAGTCTTATACGCAAGAGTTTGTTAATTAAAGTACAAGGTAAACAATCTTCTTACGTATATCCAAATGTTTGACATAAAAAAAGCCGCTGCCGATTTAGATTCTATGTTATCAGACATAGTGGTCAAGCAGGGCATATTTGTAGCCGTAAGTAAGCGTCAGATTCGTTATAAAAATTACATTATAGTTAGGGAAGAAAATTCAGATTGGAACGTAATTTTAGTAAAAGATAAAAAGATACACCTAGCAACAGTTTTTTTAAAAATATCAGCATTTACTGTCTGTAAACTGCACGAAAAGGGCAAACTTCGTAGTTTAGCAGAAGTCATTAGCAACGATACTATTTTTAAGAAAAACTATATAGATTCACAATTTTATAGAAAGACTATACAAAACACGGACAATGATGTTACTAGAGACAATGCCCAATGGCGTTTTGAAATAGTACAGGCCAACGCCAAGCAAGCCAAGGACCGAATTGACGCATTATTCTATTCGTCGATTGTATAAATAATAAAACAACTTCATAGGAAGATTCGAACATGCGTATTACAGAACTTAACAAACCAATTACAGCCAAGGCTTTAAATGAAAGCGTGGCTCAGAAATTTGGGCAGAAACTAGATCTCGATAGATTTACACTAGAACAATTAGAAGATGCACGAAATAAAATTCGTACAAAAATCAGCCAGTTTGAAACCAGTTCAAACTACAATGCTGTCTACGAAGACGAAAGTTATGCTAAGAATAAATTATTCTTAGATGTGCTAAATCGTGCTATCGAAGAGCGTAGTCAAGTTGTTGAGTTTTCTGATATGGAACGCATGGTATTGGAAAAAGTAGATCAAGGTTTGATAGCATTTGATGATCTTCCAGAAGAATTACAAAACAAAGTAAATTTCAGCAAATCCAAAGAAGAAGCCGTAGTACAAGTTGAATCAGTATTACGTGAAGGCGAAGAAGAAAAGGCCGAATTAATTATGGCCGCAAGAGATATGGTCGACCGCATTACAGGCTGGATGGAAGACACAGCAAATATGCAGGCTGAATCAATGTTAGAACTAGTTGACTCTATAAGAGACGAATTAGGCAGCGACACATCAATGGAATTTGAAGGCATGGTCAAACCAGCATTGGCCAGTATCTATACTGCCTTAGAAGGTTCAAGACAACAACTTACACAAGCAGTTGCTATTTTAACTGGCGAAGGTGAAGGAGCCGCTCCAACAATGGGTGCAGAACCTGCACCTGAAGAAGGCGGTGAAGCACCAGCAGAACCTGCACCTGAAGAAGGCGGTGAAGAAGCAGCCGCAGCCGCACCGGCCGCAGGCGGTGAAGAACCAGCAGGCCGTGCTACTCGTGAATCAATCGAGTTTAGCCGCAAACTAGCAAGTTTACTAGCACCAAAAAAAAAGTAACTGAGGCTACCGATCTAAACTTAATCTTAATCTTTAAGAGTTTGATCGGTAAAGCCGACAGCAAAAACATTCCGGGCAAATTCACATGGGACGAAATTAATCGTTTCATGACAAACATTGGCCAAGAAGAATTTGATTACGACACATTCAAACTAATCTTTGATGCAGATCCAAACTTACAACAGTTAGTGGCAAGATTTGATCAAGAAGGCATCGAATTAAAAACTAAAAAACAAGAACCGGCACAGGGCCCTATTGACGGCAACACAGGCAGTGATGTGGTAGCTCAAATGGCACAACGAGCAACAAATAATGCCATGGCCTCTTGACAAATATTAAAACTGATGTTATATTTGTCCAATGAGTCTACTAATACAAAAATATCAATATAAATCACTTCAAAGAGACGAATCCACTGGCAGGCGATTATATGCCTGCCCAGATGGATCTAAAGTTCCTAGTGTTACAACAATCCTAGATAAAACCAAACCAGCAGAGGCACGTGAAGCCTTAGCTCGTTGGAAGCAGTCTGTGGGTGAAAAGAAAGCACAGGAAATTACCACAGAAGCCGCCAGTCGCGGAACTAGGATGCACACCTATTTAGAAAACCACATTAAAGGTGTAGCATTGCCTGACAGCGTTTCAAATCCCTACGCACAACAGAGTCTAGACATGGCTCGAAAAGTTATTGCCGAAGGATTCCCTAAAGTTAAAGAAGTTTGGGGAAGTGAAGTACCATTGTACTTTCCAGAATTGTATGCTGGAACCACAGACTGCTGTGGAGTACACGATGGTGATGAAAGTATTCTAGATTTTAAACAGACTAATAAGCCTAAGAAATTAGAGTGGATCGAAGACTACTTTTTACAGTTAACAGCCTATGCTCTAGCACACAATGAAATACATGGAACTAACATACGCAAGGGCGTTATTCTTATGTGCTCAAAAGACTACGAATATCAAGAGTTTATTTTAGAACCCAAAGATTTTGATTATTGGACGAATCGCTGGTGTGACAGAGTCAGCCAATATTACAAACTTCCATTATGATAAATACTCTAAACGGAGTATAAATCTATGGCCGTAGTGCAAATATCAAAAATACAGCATCGCAGAGGACGCAAAAATTCGGGAACCAGTTTACCTCAGTTATCCAGCGGAGAAATTGGGTGGGCCATTGATACACAAGAATTATTCATTGGCAACGGTAGCGTAGCAGAAGGCGCACCCTATGTGGGCAATACAAAGATTATTACAGAACACGATAATATTCTTGACCTAGCCTTACAATATCAATACAAAAGAAACGATGCCACAATTCAAACCGGACCCAGTTCTAGTCAACCTATTCAACGAACTGTTCAAGAGCGACTAGACGATGTAGTTTCTGTTCGTGCATTCGGTGCGGTGGGTAACGGTACTACAGACGATACACTGGCTATTCAACGTGCTATCGATCAGTTATATCTAAATGATGCTACTAAGGGATCTGTAGCCAGCAGAGTCAAATTAGTGTTTGAATCCGGTGTTTATAAAATTACACAACCCTTAAGAATTCCACCCTACACAAATTTACTAGGTGCTGGAAAAGATAAAACAGTAATTCGCCAGACCGGTGCGTTTACAGTAGCATATACTGTAGGCAGCGACAGCACACCCGGAGTCTATACAACTACATCAACTATGACTAGTTTGAATCAGCCGCAATATATTGAACTAACAGGCATGACATTAGAAAATACAGTGGCAAATAAACCTGGTTTAGAATTAATTGCCGCTAAAAATTCTACATTTAAAAATATAAAAATTAAAGGTGTATGGTCATATCCTAGCGGAACTTTAAATGCAGAAAGTGTTGGATTAAGATTATCGGCTAAATCATCTTTAGTATCCTGCACTGATAATTTATTTGATGACTTTGAAATTGTCAATTTTGCCTACGGCATTGACAGTACTTTTGATATTGAATCAAATAAATTTATTAATGGAATTTTTTATGAATTAAGAAAGGGTGTGCGTTTCGGACATAACGTCGATGGCGTTACTAGCGGAAGAGAATTTGGCCCAAGAAAAAATAAAATTTTAAAATCAAAATTCAATCGTATAACAGAGATTGGTTTTGAAATTATCGAAGGTTCCAAGAACGCATCCGAAGGTAACGCTTATAGTGAAGTAGGTAATGATGGCGGAACAGAAGAAACTGCCGCATATGAAGTTATTAAATTTGCCGAAGGCGGTAATGTATCGTCTGGCGATTATTTTGACAGAAGTATCGAACTTACATCTAATCCAGCATTTTTAAATTTAGTTCCTTACATTCCAGAAGTAAAAGGAATCGTTAAATCGGAACACAAATATAACAAAGAAATTTATATAAATGCCAATGCTATTGGTAGCCCGTTTATCAAACTACCAGCAACTACTAGTGTATCTCATAAAATATATTATTTTTACAAGAGCCTTGCTATGCAGGTCACACGTCAGGGCACTATCTATATTAACGTAGATAGAGAAAATGATGTTGTACATTTAACTGATGATTGTAGTTCAATCGGTAATAGTGTAAACATTGAAAAATTAAGTTTTTCAGCAACATTAGAAATGTCTGGAACTTTTATTGATGATCCAACTGTGTTTGTTCGTTATACAAATACAGCATCATCGGAGAACGGTTATATTAATTATTGGTACGAAACAGTAAGTTAATATATGGTTCTAAAAAGTTTTGAAGACAGACTAGCCACCTGGAAACGGCTGAGAGATAATTTAATTTCTCATCCGGATCCTATTCAATCAGCAATCGATTTTTGGAACAATCTTCCAGAATCTGTTAGAAACATCGACCCCTATGATCAAACTACTTGGCCCGATCCATGGCAATTAATTGAGGAAAATGTTTATTGCGAATATACAAAGATATTAGGAATTGGTTACACACTGATGCTTACAGAAAAATTTAAAGATTGGCATTATGAAATACAAGTTGGAGTTGACAGAACTCAATCAAAATTATATTATATGTTAGTTGCGGGTGACCGCGTGATAGGATTTGAACAAGAAAAAAGTGTGCATATTTCAAACATTCCAAAAAACATACATATACAAAAAACTCACGTACTATCGGAACAGTACTAAATATGACATACTTTTTTCAATCGAGGCGTAGATGACACAGATAACAGTAATAAAAAGAAGCGGAAACAAAGAATTATTAACGATTGAAAAGTGGCAGGCACAGGTAGCAAAAGTGTGTGCTGGTATCGCCGACGTCAGTCAGTCGATGATAGAAATCAAAGCACAACCTCATTTCTACGATGGCATTACTACACAAGAAATTGACGAGATTACTCTTAGAGCCATAGTAGATTTAATCGATGTAGAACACAACCCCGATGTTGGTCACACCAACTATCAATTCGTTGCAGGTAAACAACGTTTGAGTATGCTACGTAAAGATGTATATGGAGACTATACTCCTCCCCACCTCTATACAATCGTAAAGAAAAATATTGAAATTGGTCTATACACACCAGAACTTCTTGAATGGTATTCAGAAGATGACTGGAACCGAATGAATGACATGATAGATCATGAAAAAGATGAAGAGTATTCGTATGCGGCCATTGAGCAGTTGATTGAGAAGTACTTGGTACGCAATCGTGCTACAAAGGAAATTTATGAAACTCCACAAGTTAGATATATGGTTGCGGCAGCAACTGTCTTCCATAAAGAAGAACCGAACAGTGCAAGGATGCGTTACATTAAAGAATACTATCAGGCAGCATCCGATGGTCTGTTTACTCTTGCTACACCTGTGTTGGCTGGTCTTGGCACTCCAACTAAGCAGTTTTCTAGTTGTGTGCTTATCCGCAGTGACGACGATCTGGATAGCATATTTGCTTCTGGTGAGATGATGGCTAAGTATGCCAGTAAACGTGCGGGGATCGGATTGGAAATCGGTCGACTACGTCCATTGGGCTCCCCAATTCGCGGTGGCGAAATCATGCATACTGGTATGATTCCTTTTTTAAAGAAATGGTTCGGTGACTTACGTTCTTGTTCCCAGGGTGGCATCCGTAATGCTAGTGCTACAGTTTTTTATCCTATTTGGCATCATCAGTTTGACGACCTCATTGTTCTTAAAAACAATCAAGGAACTGAAGAAACTCGCGTTAGACACATGGACTACGGAGTTGTATTATCAGCGTTCTTTTGGCGTCGTTTTAAAAACAAAGAAGATATTACTTTCTTTGATCCTAATGAAGTTCCTGATTTATACGAAGCCTTTTACAAAGACACAGAGTTATTTGAAGAACTCTATGTCAAATACGAAAAACGTAAGGATCTGCGTAAAAAGACTATGAACGCAGAGGAAGTATTCAAAAGCGGTATACTAAAAGAAAGAACAGATACCGGACGTATCTATCTTGTGTTTATTGACAACGTGATGAATCAGGGTCCATTTGATCCCGAGTATCACACTATCTATCAGAGTAACCTTTGCTGTGAAATTCTACTACCTACTAAGCCCTTTAAACGTTTGGATGACGATACTGGTCGTATCGCTTTATGCACGTTGGGATCAATCAATTGGGGTGCTTTCCGTAATCCGGAAGATATGCGTCGCGCTTGTCGTATTCTTCAGCGTAGCCTTTGCAATATACTGGACTACCAAGACTTTTTATCAATACAATCTAAACTCAGTAATGATGAAATCCAACCCCTAGGTATTGGTGTTACTAACTTGGCTTATTGGCATGCCAAACGTGGCCTTAAGTATGGCGAGAAGGATGCACTACAAGATGTTAAAACGTGGATGGAACATCAAGCCTACTACCTAACAGAAGCCACAGTTGAATTGGCCAAAGAACGTGGACCCTGTCAGCATAGCGCACATACACGATACGGTCAAGGAGAATTTCCATGGGAGTTACGTGCCAAAGGTGTCAATGAGTTGGCTGATTTTACTCCAGAGTTGGACTGGGAAACTCTACGTGGGGAGATGTTAGAACATGGTGTACGAAATGCTACTCTTATGGCTATTGCTCCAGTTGAGTCTAGTAGTGTTGTTATTAATAGCACAAATGGAATAGAGATGCCTATGAGCCTTATCAGTACTAAAGAGTCTAAGGCAGGATCATTTACACAGGTTGTACCCGAGTATCATAAGTTAAAGAACAAATATCAAATGATGTGGGAACAAAAAGACTGTGCAGGTTACTTAAAGACAGCCGCCGTGTTGGCAGCCTATGTAGATCAAAGTATTAGTACAAATACTTTTTATAATCCTGCGAACTTTGCAGATCGTAAAGTGCCAACTACACTAATTGCTAAGAATTTAATGCAGGCACACTATTGGGGACTAAAGACTTTCTACTATAGTCTTATCAATAAAGCAGGTAGTAAAGCCAAAGAAGAAGACTTGGTTCAAAGTGTGGCGCAGAATTATGTCGAAGTTGATTTAGAAGATGACTGCGAGGCATGTAAACTATAATGTTAGAAACTATCTGTGAAGTTCTCGAAGACGCATATAAGCGTAATTGGATTACCAGTCGTGACGGCAACGTAAGTATTCGGCATCACGACCGTGATCACTTTTACATTACACCCAGCGGTGTGCGTAAGCAAACACTACAACCGGATCAATTTAAAAAGATTAAAATTAATAAATGGATCAATAGTGGTAATGGCACAGGAGTATTTGGTTACGGTTGGGAAGAAATGTCATACACTGAAATCAGTGCTAAACTACGTCCCAGCGGTGAGATTCCTTTACACTTTGGTTTACAACGTGAAATGGGTCAACATAATGATGATGTTCGTGTGGTAGTTCATGTACATCCAACTTACTGTGTTGCGGCCATGCATGCCGGTATTGATCTTAACACAATAACAGATAGTTTTCCAGAACTAAGTAGGTATACAAAGGTCGCACCCAATGTGGGAGATGTTCCTCCTATTAGTCAAGAACTTGCAGATCAGTGCCATAAGAATTTAAAATTAAACAGTAACGGCGATATTGCCTACGACATAGTAGGAATTAAAGGACACGGTGTTGTTGCTATAGATACTAGTCCTTGGCGAGCCTACGAACACATAGAAAGATTAGAACATATTTGCAAGATAGTACTTGCATCAGGAAAATATAAATGAGCCAACAACAATATAATTTACACACAAAGACAGATTATCTGAATCGTAAGATGTTTTTAGATCCAGCAGGTCCTGTTACTATTCAACGCTTTGAAGAAGTTAAGTATAACAAAATTGTGGATTTTGAAAAAACAGCACGTGGATTCTTTTGGGTACCAGAAGAGATTAGTCTAAGCAAAGACGCAAATGATTTTAAGGATGCATCTGATGCAGTTAAACATATCTTCACTAGTAACCTGCTCCGCCAAACTGCTCTTGACAGTCTGCAAGGCCGCGGCCCAAGTCAAATCTTTACTCCGGTCGTAAGTCTTCCAGAACTAGAAGCGTTAGTTTATAACTGGACGTTTTTTGAAACTAATATTCATAGTCGTAGTTACAGCCATATTATCCGCAACATTTATAACGTGCCTAAGGAAGTGTTTAACACTATTCATGACACCAAAGAAATTGTAGACATGGCCAGTAGTGTTGGAAAATATTACGATGAATTACATGCAATCAATTGTCGTAAAGAATCCGGCGAAAAAATTAATGAAAAGACACACATCAAAGCAATTTGGTTAGCACTCAACGCCAGTTACGCATTAGAAGCATTCCGCTTTATGGTATCATTTGCCACAAGTTTAGCAATGGTAGAAAACAAGATCTTTATTGGTAATGGTAATATTATCAGTCTAATTCTACAAGACGAACTACTACACAAAGGCTGGACCGCTTTCTTAATCAATCAAGTGTGTAAAGAGGATATCAGATTTGCTGAGGCCAAGACAGAGTGCGAGCAAGAAGTATATCAACTATATATAGATGTAATTCGTGAAGAAAAAGAATGGGCTGATTATTTGTTTAAGAAAGGTCCTGTGATTGGATTGAATGCTAATATTCTAAAAGACTTTGTTGACTATACAGCGGCGAATGCTTTAAAGGATATTGGAATTAAGTATCAAAGTTCTGCTCCAAAAACTACACCAATTCCTTGGTTCAACAAACACAGCGACACTAGCAAAAAACAGACTGCACTTCAAGAAAACGAATCAACCAATTATGTTATTGGAGTCATGAGCGACGCCATTGACTACGATGCACTACCAAATTTATGAAAACACTAAGAGATTTAATTAATATAGTCACCGAGGATAAAATATCCGATGAGTGGTTCAAAGACGGTGCCTTTAAAACATTTAAAGTTCCAGCCAAAGAACCATTTGAGATAGCAGACTCCGATGGAGAATTAGAAACTTTAGAAGGGCCGGTAAAATATAAAAAAGGTTATTATATTATTACAGGACCAAAAGGCGAACAGTATCCGATGCCTGCTGAAAAATTTGATGAATTAAAAGTCGACAACGGCGATGGCACTGCTAGTCCTAAAAAAATTATTAAATGGGCTAAGATAGCAGATCACAGTGGTGTTGTTAATACTAGTTGGGGAGAACCCCTAAATTATAAACCGGACGAAGATGTAATTGTTAGACACGGTGAAGATGATTATGGTGTAGTTAAATTAGATATATTTCAAAAGACATATGACACTAGCGAAATGAAGGAAGAAAAATGAAAGCGACTGTATGGAGTAAATATCACTGTCCTTTTTGCGATCAAGCAAAAGCACTTCTGACTCAAAAAGGAATTCAGTTTGAAGAAAAGAAAGTCGGCGACGGCTTTACTAGAGAGGATCTGTTAGAAGCAGTTCCTGGTGCAAGAACAGTACCACAGATTTTTTTAGATGATAAATTAATTGGCGGTTACACAGAACTTAAAAAATATTTTACAGAGGTAAACAATGTTAATTGATAAAGGCGTTACAGCAGGCGAAGTTGTTACTATTAAAATTATTTCAGGTGCAGAAATAATTGCAAAGTTAGTGGATGAAACAGCCACCACATACAAATTTTCTAAACCTATGGTAGTAAATGTAGGAGCACAGGGAATAGCTCTAATGCCGTATGTACTATCTGTAGATCCTGAAAAAACAGTCGAAATTTCAAAATCTAATGTATGCTTAATTGCAACGACAGATAAACAATTTTCTGACGGTTACACACAAAATACCACCGGCATTGCTCTAGCCTAATACAGGCACAGCCGCTTCAGGCTTTGCCTTAATTAAATCTGCATAGGTAGCATAGTATAGTTTTTCTTCTTCGTCGGTTAACACGGCAGAGGTACTGATAGCCGTTTCAATTGATCTCGGACAATCACCATATCTTTTGTCTGCAAAATATAGTTTTCTCAATAAATCATATTGTTCAATACGAACATTAACCTGGTTCCAAACTTTAGTAGTGTTGGCTCTGTATAAGAAATATTGTGTGGCCACGGCTTTTAACGCCTCACGTTTTGCTACGATAAGATTTTCTTCTTCTGTTCTAGTTGCAGGATCTGGTTTTGCTTTTTTGATTTGATCGCCTTTATCTCTTATACTGACGTAATTAGGATAAAATGCATTTAATTTTGCTTCGTAGGCAGATGTCGCAGTCAATTGTTTTCTCCATGCAATACCTTCTTCTACTTTTGCTAGATATGCCTGACAAAACGCAACAGAAATTTTATCACTTGGATTTTTATCAAAGATTGCCTTTTTAGGAAGTGGAGAATCTGGTGTTGGGGCTGTTGTATCATCTGGTGATTTTACAACCTTTGTGGCTTCGGCCTCTGGAGGCTTTGGCGGAGCCGCTGGATTGCTGGCCGCTGCCTGAGAAATAATTTTGTTAATTTGATCAGAGCTTACTTTGCTAGTGTCAACGGCTATAGAACGAACCTGCGCCATAATACCTCCGGCCGGCTGTGCAAGTTGCGAGGCCGCCGCAAATGCTTTTAAATCTGCGATACCCCCTGCCACTGCCGCAGATGCCTTGGCTTCAACTGCGCCAAATGCTGAAGTAAGTCCAGCGGCCGCAGTTGACACAGCAGTTGTTAAACTGGACAAACTTGATAGTTTACTAGCGTTTGCTGGATCAGAGGCAAAGGTAGTGTAGGCTGGATTAGGTATTGTTTGACCTGGATTCACTGGATCGGGTATAGTCTGTGACGGCACACTGTTGGCAAAACTAGTAATAGATGCTCCGGCTGTAGTTGCAAGTTCTGTTACTTTGTTTAATCCAGCCTTGGCAAAATTTCCCACAGAATTAAGAGCCGCAGGCAAACTTGCACCAAATGCTGGGCCAGCCTGTGCTACAGATTTACTAATATTTTCAGCCTGTGTTTTGAGCAGTGCAGGACCGTCTTGAAATATAGCCAATGCTCCGCTGGCCTGTTTAAGTTGTTCTTCGCTGGGAGGTTGACCTGTAGAAGCCAAAGACATTTTAACTGTCAAATCCATGTTAGCCTGTGCAACCGCCATTAATTTGGGTAGTTGTGCCTGTGCCGCTGACATCTTGTCAGCAATATCGGCACGAGCTTGTGCCAATGGTCCTGCAACATCAGCGGGTAATGATCCTGACACTTCTCCAATTTTACTTAGAGAAGCAGTAATATCTTTATTGATTGCACCGCTTTTGATAGCATTCATTGTATCCGTTAAACTAGGTCCATTACTGTCTACAGGAACTGTAAAATTAAAAAGATTTGCCGGAGGCTTAGGAAAATTACTGGCTATTTTTTTTGCAGAATCGTTTAACGTGGCTGCCGCCGATTTTATTAATGTGCCCGTTTCTTGACCAAGCCCATTCTTAGCAAATTCAAATCCGTCTGGGGGATCTGGTAATTGAAAAACTGCCATTTTTACGCTCCATCGTTGAATACATCAGGACTACCTGTTATTGTCGTGTAAATGTCACTGCCTTGCCCGAGACCGGTATCTGCTATTCTGTGTACTGGAAGATTTTCTGCAAATACTGTTGCCGACCCAGTTAACGTCTGACTTGTGTGCCCGCAGGATTGATCTCCTACGTCTCGTGCGGCCACTAACTGAGCAAGATTATTAGTGAAAACGGTACTACAACCAGTGATGTGCGTGGTTGTGTAATTTACTGGACTAGTGTGTAAAGGACAGGTTCCTTCCCCTATATCAGTTATTCGTGCTAGTGCTGTCATACTCATATTTATCGGTTGACTTGCACTAAAAATAATAATAAAATTAAATGATAAAAATGTACAGATAAATACGAGTATGGAAGAACAAATAAAAATAACCGAATCTGCTATGAGTAAAATTGCAGATCTACTTGCAGAAGAGAACAACCCAAATTTATGTCTGCGTACATTTGTACAAGGCGGCGGCTGTAGTGGATTTCAGTACGGGTTTACATTTGATGAAGAACAAAACGACGACGATTTTTTGATAGAAAAGCCTGGAATGAAATTATTAGTTGATGCTATGAGCATGACATATCTACAAGGCGCAGAAATTGACTATTCCGAAGACCTTATAGGTAGTCAATTTACTATAAAAAATCCCAATGCACAGACAACCTGCGGTTGCGGAAGTAGTTTTAGCGTATGAAAGAACTAGCACACTATATACATTTGATGGAAGTTGCTCAAGGCAACATTAAACAAGATCCGTTAAAATTTGGTCGAGGCGACTTGCACCCGGTGATGAGTAAAGAGACATTAGACTATCATTACAGTGGATTAGCATCCAAATATTTTGAAAGATATAATGCCAGCGAAGGAGATCCTAAGTTTAATTACGGCGGTGCTATGCTACATAATTTATTTTTTGGAAATTTGAAACAACCCAGCGGATCAAATAAACCAGTTGGTTCTAGCAAAGAATTAATTGAAAAGAAATACAGCTCTTTTGATAAGTTTAAAGATGAGTTTGAAAAGAAAGCAATGAGTATTCAAGGCAGTGGTTGGGTCTACATGGATACTTTGGGTAAAATAAAT
>JACCDW011595561.1_pt1 | contig 14257 bp, 11 predicted proteins | sample 7449781 | NCBI WGS metagenome assembly JACCDW01 (sample SAMN15323449, study PRJNA562643) | freshwater metagenome | isolation source: river surface water | place: USA:Blue River Watershed | collected 2017-08-18
GAACATTTTTACGCTGATTTCCAGATTGTTTTTCCGCCCGAAACATCTTCAAGAACAATGCCTTTTTCAAGCAATGATTTTCTGATTTTGTCAGCCTCGGCGAAGTTCTTTTCTTGTTTGGCCTTGAGACGAAGAGCGATTTGTTCATTGATAAAATTCTCGTCGACCAAAGAAGTTTTTAATAAAAATTTCGGGTCGTAGAAGCCTAGGAATTCAAGGGTTGCGGCTAGTTCAGCTTTTTCACCTCTCTTAGACATCTGATGTAATTCGGCGATGACCTTTGACATGTTTAGATCGTCGGCGAGGTAATCAAAAATCTTTTGCGGAACTTGCCCTCTTTGAAAAAGAGGGTGGCGCGCAGCGCCGGGTGATTTTGTTTCAACAAGTTCGGAGTTCTTGTCACCAAAATCCTCCGTCACGCTTTGCGTGAAACTTCCTTTTTCAAAGGAGGCAGCAGCTTCGTGAAATTTTTCCAATGAATTTTTTGCGTCATCTAAAGCTTTTTGGGTGAAGTCCAAAGGTTTGCGGTAATGAGCAGAAAGAAGTAAGTAACGAATCGTAACGCCAGCAATGCCTTGATCTAAAAGGTCGCGCACGGTGATGAAATTTTTTAGTGACTTACTCATCTTCTCGCCATTCACCGTGAGGAAACCATTGTGAACCCAGAATCTAGCGTAATGCGAGCCAGGTGTTGCGCAGCGACTTTGGGCGATTTCATTTTCGTGATGCGGAAATTGCAGATCTGCACCGCCGCCGTGAATGTCGAAATCGCTGCCCAAATATTTTGAACTCATCGCCGAGCATTCGATGTGCCAACCTGGTCGACCTTTGCCCCACGGGCTTTCAAAGACGCTCGAAACATCATCTTCATCGTTAGATGGCTTCCACAAAACAAAATCGAGTGGATCATTTTTGTAGTCGGCAACTTCAATGCGCGAGCCGGCGATCATTTCGTCGAGCTGGCGATTGGCGAGTTTTCCGTAATCTTTGTAAGAGCTGACATCGAACAAAACGTGACCTTGATTTACGTAGGCATTTTTGTTGGCGATTAGTCGCTCAATCATCGTGATTATTTCGGCGATGTGCTCAGTTGCGCGTGGCTCGTGAGTAGGACGCAAAACATTCAATGCACCGATGTCGGCGTAGAAAAAATCGGTGATTGTTTTGGTTAATTCTTGGATCGAAATTTTTTGTTCTTTTGCCGCTTTGTTAATTTTGTCCTCAACGTCGGTGATGTTGCGGACGTAAGTTACTTTTGGAAAAACCACGCGGGCGAAGCGAAAGAGTAGGTCGTAAATTACTGCGGAGCGGGCATTGCCGATGTGCGGGCGATCGTAAACTGTTGGGCCGCAGACATACATTTTGAGATGGCCGTGCTCTAGGGTTGTGAGGATTTCTTCTTTGTGGGTGAGGGTGTTGAAGAGAGTGATTTCCATAGTTTGAATAAGTCTATCCGCCGGTTGAGCGGAGTCGAAACCGAGGATAGACGGCCAAGGATAGTACGGCAGGTCTTTTCTTGGTTTCGACTCCGCTCAACCGGCGAAAAGAGTGAGTTAGCGGATGTCGACCAAATGTCCCGCAATCGCAGCGGCAGCGGCCATGGCCGGGCCCATCAAGGGAGTTCTGCCTCCGCGGCCTTGACGACCTTCGAAGTTTCGGTTTGAAGTTGAAGCACAGCGTTCACCGACATCGAGTTTGTCAGCATTCATCGCCAGACACATTGAGCAGCCTGGTTCGCGCCATTCGAAACCGGCGGCGGTGAAGATTTTGTGCAGGCCTTCTTTCTCGGCTTGTTCTTTTACCAAGCCAGATCCCGGAACAACCATCGCCAGTTTAATATTTTTCGCGATCTGCTTTCCTTCCACGACTTTAGCCACTTCGCGGAAATCTTCGATTCTTCCATTCGTGCATGAACCGATGAAAACTTTGTCGATTGAGATTTCAGTGAGAGGCGTTCCGGCCTTTAATCCCATGTATTCGAGAGATCTTGCAACTGCGGCTCTTTTTCCTTCATCAGCAAAATCTTCTGGCGCTGGAACTTTGGCAGTGATTGGAAGTGCGTCTTCTGGGCTAGTTCCCCAAGTCACTTGTGGCGCGATTTCTTCGGCCTTCAAATGAACTTCGCGATCGTATTTTGCGCCTTCGTCTGAAGGAAGTGTGCTCCAATATTTTACAGCTTTGTCGAAGTCTGCGCCTTGTGGAGCGAGCGGACGATTGCGTAAATATTCAAAAGTTTTTTCATCAGGAGCGATCAATCCAGCTCTAGCGCCAGCTTCAATCGACATGTTGCAAACAGTCATTCTTCCTTCCATCGAAAGATCGCGAATTGCGCTTCCGGCATATTCGATGACCGATCCAGTTGCGCCGGCAGTGCCAATTTTTCCGATGACGGCAAGTGTAATGTCTTTTGCAGTTACGCCGTGGCCAAGCTTGCCTTCAACCTTCACCAAAAGATTTTTTGCGCGTTTTTGGATTAGGGTTTGTGTCGCTAAAACATGCTCAACTTCTGAGGTTCCAATTCCAAAAGCCAAAGCGCCAAAAGCGCCGTGAGTTGAAGTGTGAGAATCGCCGCAAACGATGACCATTCCTGGTTGTGTGAGGCCTTGCTCTGGGCCGACGATGTGAACGATTCCCTGTTTTTTGTCATCGAGATCAAAATATTTAATGCCAAATTCGCGGCAGTTTTTTTCGAGTGTCTCAACTTGAATACGTGAAGTTGCATCTTTGATGCCACGCGTTCCCTGTCCACGATCGGCGGTAGTTGTTGGCACGTTGTGATCGGCAACGGCGAGATGTTTTTCTGGATGACGAGGTGTGCGTTTTTTCATGCGCAAACCTTCAAAAGCTTGTGGTGAAGTAACTTCGTGAATGAGCTGGCGATCTACGTAGATCAAGGATGAGGAGCCATCGTCATCGACTAAATGAGCGTCCCAGATTTTGTCGTAAAGTGTTTTTGTCATTTTGTTAAAACTTGAGAAAAGCGAGGAAAATCAAGGCCGCGCACAATTTTTTTTCTGGACAAATTTGCAAGTAGGAAGTTTTTTGTGGCCTTGTCGGTCATTCAGATTCTGAGTGGCATCAACCTTTAAAGAAAAAAGATATGTCGAGAAACGATATTAGTAACTCACTTGAAAATGGTTCGCTCCAAGGGCAGCAACAAAATGATCAAAAAGAGAATGTAACGGGAGATCTTGTTTCTGCTCTTGAGGGAGTTTCAAGTAGTGAAAAGGAGAAGACGACAGAGAATCTTTTGGACGATATCGAAGGGGTAGCTAGCACCAATAAGAAACAGTCCCTTACTGATGAAGAAGAGATGCAGAAAAATGCCCGCTCTTCTGGGGGTGGAGGTAGAGGTGATGAAGATCCTGAACAAAAAGGTCCAAAGAAAAGTAACTTCATCGGAGATATGAAGGAGCAAGGTGGTGTCATTGGATTTATTGGTGCCATTCTAGGTCTTGTCGTGGATGTGTTGAAAGCTGTAGATAAGTTTGTGACCGGAGGAGCGATTACTAGACAGTGTGAAAAAGCAAGCGACTGGGCTTACAACAAGATGTTTGGTGATGATGAGCAGCCGACTCAATCACAGACTCAATCATCACAAGGAAGAGAGTCTCCTGAGAAGACTTATGAGCCTTCAAAAAACCAAGAAAGGGCTGAAGAGAGAGAACCTTCCTCGTTAGGCGATGATACGAACGACATAAGTCCTGAAGAAAAGGGAGAAGAAAAAACTCCGCAAGATCGCATCAAAGCCGCGATTGAAGCGTGTAAAGACGATCCAGAAAAAATCGAACAGATGATGGGAATCTTAGATAAATATGCTAAGGAGCATGCAGATAATGAAGAGGTGAAACAGCTGGTTGATTTTGGCAAAGAGCAGATTGCGGAAGTTCAAAAACAGAATGATGGGAGAGTTGAAGATCCAGAGAAAGAGAGGGGTCAAGGAGGGGATGGGAAAGATGATTCAAAACAGACTCCCGCGTTAGATGGTGCTGAGCCACAAGATCAAGATAAAGATCAAGATAAAGATCAAGATCAAGATACTCTTAAAGAACCTGTTAAAGAACCTGGCGCTATTGATTTGCCACAAGAAGATCGGGTGGGTGATGGTAAACAACCTGATGCTAATCCTGATACTCCTAATGCTTTGCCAGAAGGATTGAGTAAACAGGATGTCGTCGATCTAAAAGGAGTCGTCAATGATCTTCATAATGTTGGTGCAGTTAGTGATGGCAAAGATGATCAAGGTGCAGTCGTAAGTCTTGACAAGATTCCTGACTCGACTCCTGACCCGATTGGTCATGGGCGTTAACCATGGCCGGCCACTCGCAATTCGCTAACATCAAGCATCGCAAGGGCGCGCAGGATGCAAAAAAGGCGAAGGTTTTTACTAAGATTTTACGTGAGATTACGGTGGCCGCTAAAACCGGCCAGCCGGACGTAAACTTCAATCCGCGTTTGCGTAATGCGGTGATTGAAGCGCGGGTGAAAAACATGCCAAAAGATCGCATCGATGCGGCGATCAAAAAAGCGACGAGCGAAGTTGGTGGCGATGGTTTTGAATCAATCCGCTACGAAGGCTACGCGCCAGGTGGAGTTGCTTTGATCGTTGAAGCTTTGACCGACAACCGCAACCGCACCGCGAGTGAAGTGCGCAGCATTTTTACCAAATCCGGCGGCGCTTTGGGCGAGACCGGATCGGTTGGTTTTATGTTTGATCACGTTGGCGTGATTCAGTTTGAAGGCAAAGTCGCAGGCGAAGAAGAAATGTTTGAAGCCGCTCTGGAAGCTGGCGCAAACGAGGTTGAATCTTCCGCCGATTTTCATGTTGTGATCACTGAGCCAGAAAAATTCAGTTCTGTTCGGGATGCTTTAATCGAAAAATTCAAAGATCCGCTTTCGGCAAAACTTGATTGGAAAGCGAAGGTGACTGTCGATGTTTCTGATCTCGAACAGGCGCAAAAACTTTTAAAGATGGTTGATGCCTTGGAGGATTGCGATGACGTTCAGACGGTTACTGGGAACTATGTCTTCTCTCAGGAAATTGCCGAAAAACTTTAACTGATTGTGATGTGGCAATCCATCTACCAAAGAGTGCTACGGTTATTTTAGAACTTACAAAACGTAAAAAATGAGACAAAAAAAACTTAGCGCTTTTTCTTTGATCGAGCTTTCCATCGTGATTTTGATCATTGGCATCATCGTCGCTGGCGTCACTCAAGCATCGAGATTGGTTCGTGAATTTAGGTTAAGTAGCGCGCAGAATCTCACAAAGAGTTCTCCGGTTTCTGGCATCGGGGGCTTGTCTTTGTGGTTTGACGCTGTTTCCGATAAGGTTTTAACAAATACCATTTTTGACAGAGTTTTATTAACCGAAGAAAGAAAGGCGGTTGAACAATATCTCGGCAAAAAGTGGAATGTGAAAATCTCTTAAATTTACAGCTATCAAACCTGTCGCGACACTCGTATAACGTGAAGAAAGCGTACTTTATTTAAACGTCATTGCGAGGAGCGTAAGCGACGTGGTAATCCTACCTACTTTACTTGGTTAGAGATGGATCGCCGCGCTGCGCTCGCGATGACGTTACTGGTGGAGTACATTATTTTAACGTCACTCGCGAGTGACATAATGAGTAAGAAAAAATTACTAAAATGAAACACGTCGAAATCACTCCACAACTAGTCAAAGACCACAACCTTACCGAAGAGGAATACCAAAAAGTTTTGGATATTCTTGGTCGCACTCCTTCAATCACTGAGCTTGGAATTTTTTCGGCGATGTGGTCGGAGCACTGTTCTTACAAGTCGACCAAGAAACATCTTAAAACCATGCATACCAAGGCTCCGTGGGTTATCTGCGGACCGGGAGAAAATGCAGGAGTGATCGATATCGGCGATGGCCAGGCGGTTATTTTTAAGATGGAAAGTCACAACCACCCTTCGTTCATCGAGCCATATCAAGGCGCGGCGACGGGAGTTGGCGGAATTCTCCGCGACGTTTTCACGATGGGCGCGCGACCGATCGCGAATCTAAACGCACTTCGTTTTGGCGACATCAATCATCCAAAAACCAAACAACTCGTTAACGGCGTGGTGCATGGAATCGGCGGTTACGGCAACTGCGTTGGCGTTCCGACTGTTGCGGGAGAAGTTACTTTCGACAAAAGCTACAACGGAAACATCATCGTTAATGCGATGACTGTTGGCCTCGCCGATGCTGATAAAATCTTCTACTCTGCTGCTTCTCAGGTTGGCGCATCTGTAGTTTATGTTGGATCAAAAACCGGACGCGACGGCATTAACGGCGCGGTGATGGCATCTGATGAGTTCAAAGAAGGCGATGAAGATAAACGTCCGACAGTTCAAGTGGGCGATCCTTTTGCCGAAAAACTTCTTCTCGAAGCCTGCATGGAGTTGATGAAGCTCGACTGTATCCTTTCGATTCAAGACATGGGAGCGGCAGGCTTAACCTCATCTTCATTCGAGATGTCAGGAAAAGGTGGAACGGGAATTGAGCTCAATCTCGAGAAAGTTCCGCAACGCGAAACTGGCATGAACCCTTACGAAATCATGCTTTCTGAGTCGCAAGAAAGAATGCTGATGATCATCAAGCCAGAAAAAGAAGATGTGGCGCAAACCGTCTTCGATAAGTGGGGACTTGACTTTGCAGTGATTGGAATCGTCACCGATACCGGCCGTGTGGTGATTAAAATGAACGGTGAGACCTACGCCGATATTCCTTCCGAGCCCCTATCCGAAGCCGCTCCGGAATATGATCGTCCTTACGTTTAAATATTTTAGGAAGTGAGAAAACAAAAAATTTTACACCTGATTGTGGTGAAGATTTTGTGAGTTTTTCCTCAACCTATCAGTTTTTATGATCAAGTTTTCCACCAAGTTTGTTGCGCTGATTCTATTTTGCTCTGCTGCTTGGGCTCAGGAATTGAGTTTGAATTTGTTGAATCAAAATTATCTCTACATTAAGCAAGAACTGGTTTTTAAGAGGGCTCCAGCTGATGGAAAGTTGTTGGGAAAAGAAGAAAGCGAAGTTCTGTCGATGATAAAGCATGATCCAAAAGTGGCCTGGAATAATTACGGCAATATTAGCTTTGCAAGTTTCGATCTCGATCAAGATTCGGAAAAGGAAATCTTTGCTTATCACGGCAAGGGAATGAGTTGCCAATCAGGATGTGGCATATTGCAGATATATCGTAATCGCTACGGTCCGTGGAAATTGATCGCATCATTTTCTGGTGTCGAAGAGGGTGTGGCGGTTTTGACAAGCAAGACCAATAACTTTTATGACCTAGCGCTTAGTTTTCGAATGATTAACTCAATATCTTCTGATTTTGAGTGGAGTAGTGAGCAGGTAAAATGGGGCAATAATACTTACAGAAGTGATGGTCTCGTTAGTAAGATTGGTTATGACGAAGAGAGAATTCCCCTGCGGGATAATTTGAAATTTACCGCCGATCAAATTTACAAAACTTTTTATCAGAAAGAATTTTTTACAATATTGTCCAAGTCGGATGATAAAGGTCGAAACGAGTATCTAATTGGTCTTTTCGGCGCAGATGGAAGACGGGTTTTGCAGCGGAAGATTTTTGATGAAGGATTTGTCTCGGAGGTTGGTGCTACCCATAGGTATAGAGATGGTTTTGCTCAGGGTAAATTGTTCGTAGCTGTGCCTTTTATCGTAAGTTACGAAGATGGTAAAACAGCGGTAGGAGTTGCGATTATCGATGATTCTGGAAAGCGCGTTAGATCAAAAATAATCGAAAGCGGAGATGAAGATCACATCATTTCTGAAGCGGGATTTGTGACTGATTACAACAAGAGCAAGATGTTCGGATTTCGTAATCTTTCTTACATCATTAAAGGTGCGGATGGCAAAAAGAAGAGAGTGGTGCAGCCAATCGAAAAGGGCGTTGTGGAAAAGGGCGGAGCTCAGAGAGATTTTAACGCAAAAGAAGATCGTCTTCTTTCTTTGCCAGGCAGGTCGAGCCTATCTCTTTCTGATGGTGTTAGAGTTGCTGCAATTGGCGAGGAAGGTCATGTTGAGATAGCCTCTCCAAAGCTTCGTGCTGTTACCAAAAAAGAGATCATACCAAATTATTCACTAGAAAGCGGAGATCAGTTTAGTAACCCCAAATTCAAGGTCTGCATGGTTACTTTTATGCAGGGAAAAAAGACTAACTTTACAATCCTTCCTAACCCGCATTCGGTTCTTTTGATGATGGGCATTTATGGCGATAAGCCTCCCATAAATATTCCGCTAGAGAGCTTTGATGATATGGTGATTTTTGCCGTGGCGCGAAACCAATATTCCGAGGACGATATTTTGAGTGGAAGATTCAGGGTATCCAACGATCTGGTGATGACCAAAGAGCGTGCAAAAATTGAAGCTAAAAAAAGAACCGAAGAAGCGAACAAAAGAAAAAAAGATTGTGAGGTAAGAAAAAAAGCGCGTGAAGCTGAGAGTAAAAATCAAACTTCTTCCTTCACCGATGACGAAGAGAGTGATGAGTATTGCGGAGACGGTTATTATGACGAAGAGGTTCTCGATGACTGCAAGTTGAAAGAGCCAAAATTTAACGGAAATACAGTGGTAGAGCTAATCCATAACCGTCAAACTCTAGTCTTGGTTAACGTTGATCCAGTTGATGTAGCGCTGTCACCGGAAAAATATTTTTCTCTGAAAAAAACCTCATTTTTTAAGCGATGGTTTACTTTTTAAGGTGAGTTTTTGGTCTGTGTCATCTGACCACTAACGCAGTTCAAGTGGTGTTGCTAAGTGCTTAACAAAAAAGCCGGATTCCCTTGGGGGATCCGGCCTTTTTTGTTTCGTAGTTCAGAGAAAAAAAGTTTTTGGAATTAGGAGTTCGCTCTTGAGATATGTGGGGCTAACCAACTTAAGGTTGAGCTTTATTAAAAAAATTTGAACGAAAATGAAGGCGAGTAATCAAGAAAAAAATCACAGGTTTTCCGGTATAATTTACGAAAGTCCTCTTGGCGAAAAGAAATCAGCTAAAGGTATTAAGGGTAAAAAATGAAACCATCAGATCATGAGCAGGAACTACTTTTAGTAGAGTTATAATTTACAGTCTGCTCCGCAAACCGCCTCTTCTTGGTTTGTTAAAAAGAGTCACTTGCGGATTAATCCAGTCGCTGGATATCGATTTATGTAACTGCGATGCCGGGTCGTCATTCCTACTCTTACATGAAAAACCAATCTCAGTCGTAAGAGCTACCAGTACATCATTTGGCGATGGCAAGATTGGGTTTAACGGGGATCGGCCCCAATAAAAAGGAGTCCTATGATTAAGATTTTGATGTTGGCATCGATGCTTTTTGTGGCATCGATTCATTCTGCTTCTGCCGGGGAGGTGAGTGCCAACCTGCTAAATCAGGGAGATAACATCAAGAAGGTGTTGGTCTTTAAGGGTATTTTTTCAGAAGGCGGATCGCTCAACGAAGAAGAGAGCGAGATAAAAGTGAAGTTAGAAAAAGAATCTGAATCGATAGAAAATAACCTCAGTAAGGTTCGTTTATCGAGCTTTGATCTTGATCAAAGCAACAGAAGGGAAGTGTTCGTTTATCGCGGCGTAGAGCGAGTAGTAGAGATCTATCAGTATAAAGAAAGCAGCTGGCAGATGTTGGGAAAAGGTTTTTCAAACCTACTTCCTGGTGGCGATGTGGTCGTTTTAAAAGATCAAACCAAAGGTTTTTATGATATCGCTTTAAGCAACAGAGTTGCCTCGTTGAAATCTCCTGATTTTGAGTGGAGTAGTGTTGTTTTTAGATGGGCCGGAGATCACTACGTAAGTGGGCGCGAGATCAGTAATCTTGGATATGATGAATCAGTGATAACGCTAAAAGACGGGTTAGTTTTTTCTGGCGATCACCTCTATAAAACCTTCTATCAAAAAGGGTTTTTCACGATATTAGCGAAGTCGGAAAAAAAGACTGACAGCAAGACTCATTACATCGGCAACTTCACTCACAGTGGAATTCTGGAGGGTCGACAAGAAATTTCTGATAAAACAGCGGTAAGCGGAGTTGGTGCCACTTATAAATACATCGATCCCGTAACAAAAAAATCTTTCGTAGCCGTGCCTTTTTCTGTTGGTGGAACTGAAGATGAAAGCGCTGCAAAGACCAAGGTGGGGATTGCGATTATCGATGATTCAGGCCTGCGTATAAAATCTAAGATAATGCAGAGCGGCAGTGAAAAGGCCGCTGTTTTGGGAGCTGCTTTTCTGGTTAGTAGCAATCAAAAACAGCTTAGTTTTGTTTATGATATTAAGAGCGTTGGCGGTGACAAAGAAACCGTGGTGCAAAAAATCGATACCTCATCTCTAAAAAAAATCGGCGATCCGGAAAGCTTTAATCCTAAAGGCCAAGATCGATACATATCGCTGCCGGGTAAGTCTGATATCTTCTTTCCTTTTCCTGAGGGAACTCGAGTTGCGGTGAGTAGCGATAACTCTCTCAAGCTAGCTTCGCCAAAGCTTCGTGATATTCCTCCTAGCGAGATTATACCTAACTACGTTTTGGGTGAGGGCGATCAGCTTACTAATCCAAAATTCAAGATCTGCATGGTGAATTTTCAGCAGGGAAGAAGAACCAGTCTCAGGGTTCTTCCTAATCCAGATTCTGCCTTGTCCATATCTGGGGTCTCGTATCGCAACAAAGCCATAGCCCTTCCGGTTGAGCATTTTGATCAGACTAAGTTTTATTCCGTAAAGCCTAGCCAATACTCTTTGGACGACATCTTGCGAGGAAGATTCAAACCGTCGGAAGATCTTCTTGTTACAAAAGAAAGTGCGGAGATCGAGAGCAAAAAAAGATCCCTAGAAAAAGAAAAAAAGAAGAAGGATTGCGAAGAGAAAAAACGAGTTTTTGAAGAAGAGAGAAAGAAAAACTCAAAACATTCAGACGAAAAATCCGACTTAGATTCTGACGAAGAAGATGGGGATGAAGACTATCGCGATCCCGAATATATCCAAAGCTGCGACATCAAAAATGATGACGAATTTTTCTTTGGATCAACCACCGTAATGATCTTGCCTAACGCTCAGGTTGTAGCCTTGGTTGCTACTGATTCTGTTGAGGTGGTGAGCTCTCCTGAGAAGTATTTTTCAACCTCGGGATACCCGTATTACGGTAGTAAAAAAGCTTAGATTCTCGGTTCGTGCATACTTAGAGTAAGGAGTATGAGTAAAACGAGGTTTGTCGTTACGTAACGACAAATGCCATCTAACCAGCAAACACAAGGCATGAAGCTAGAAAAAGTCACCATAAAAAACTACGACGCTTTACTCAAAGAAGTAAAAGATCATGTCTCGCAAACTCAGTCCAGTATTGAGTCTGTCGTTATCAGGAAAAAAGTCGAGATGGCCTGGAGTATAGGAAAATCAATATCTGGCTACTTAAAGAAAAATCCCAAGTCGCACGGAAAGCATCTGTTTAAGAAGTTAGAAAGTGACATCGGCATCGACCACACGGTGCTTCACAGGATGCATGGCTTTTACAAGTCCTACCAAATCATGCCAAAAAACAACGGGAAGCTGAACTGGAATCACTACCAACTCCTCAGCGGCATCAAAAAAAGAGAAGATCGAAAATACCTCGAAGACCTAGTCCAAGAAAAAGATCTAACCGTCATCGAACTCCGTAATCAGATAAAAAAATCCAAACCCATCGAAGCACCAAGCACGAAGCACGAAGCGCAGTCGCTAACCCCTCGCCGCGGCGAACTTCTATCCTACAAACTCTTCAAACCCACCGGTGCCGATCGCGATTACATCGACTGCGGCTTCAAGATTTATCGCGAGGTGACGGCAAAGCTTCCGAAGGGAGTGAAGATAATCAGCGATACGAAGTCCACCCAGATATACACCTACAAGGCTCGTCTAAAGCGCGTGGTTGATGGCGATACGTTGCGTGTTGTTCTTGATCTTGGCTTTGGAATTTTGCACGAAGAAATCCTGCGCCTGCGCGGAATCAATGCGATCGAGGCGGAGGAGAGAGGCGGAAAAAAAGCAACCAGAGGTTTAGAAAAGATTCTAAAAAACTCGCCTGACTTCATCGTCAAAACCAGCTCGACCGATACTTACAACCGCTATCTTGCTGACATTTTTTTAAAAGACGGAACCTATCTCAACCAACTCCTTCTCGATAAAAAACTCGCAACCCTGTTTTAACCAGGGTTGTCGATAATCTTTTTAGGATGAGCCTCTTTCATTTGTTTGAGTAGGCGTCCTTAACACTTCAGCTGGCGCCCTCGACCCAACTTCAGGATTTGGTCTTGAATTAGAATAATCGGCCGGGCTTGGACTTTCAAAGAAGGGAGGAATCCTATCAAGGTCGCTATTATCACTAACCGCGCTCACGTTTTCTGTGCGTGTTTGTGATTCTAACAAAGCTCTTAGTTCTAGTGGGTTGTTGTTAGGATAAAATCTACGCCTTATCCAGTTGATAAAACCTTTCTTTTTGGCAGGAGCGGCAGGGGCTTTCTTATCCGCGACACCGTTAACGTCGTCTTGAGTTTTCTCTTCCTTCGCTTCTTCAATTCTATCGCGCCTAGTAGTCCATTCTAGATCTGGGGCGGGTTCAACTAATCTCGTTGAGGGTACTGCCTCAAAATCAATTTTTTCCTTCCTTTCCCTTTCCCCTCGAGCGGCAAGGAAAGAGTCTCCTGATTTAATTTGTCGATTAATTTCTTCCCTTTGAGCGGCATGGCCAGAGTCAGATCGTCCTGATTCAATTTTGTTAAGCACAACTAATCCCCTAGCGCTGCTTTGTTTAACTAAACGACTTATCTCTTCGACGGTATTTCGGGCGCTTCCATCCTCTCCAACAATCGGCGGTACGGTGGGTCCAACACGAATATACTTATTCACAAGAGCGTACATCTCTCTCGCCATCTCTTCCTGTGAGGTTATCGCAACAGCGAAAGCCTGGATTCCGATTCCCGATTGATGCAAGAAAAGATCTCTCAAATTTTCTGGTGCTGTAAACGACCCTAGTATCGCTCTTAAAGTTTTTTTATCTTCTTCATAAACAGAAGATGTTGACCTTCTTTTATCCCTGTTATCTATCCGGGATAGTCTAGAGGCGATGATAAGAGGAGGTTCATTGCCATCCAAACCTGTTGTTAGTAGTGATATCTTCTGATTATCATCGGGGATGCGTCTAAGTATAAAATCTACTTCGTCAGACATTCTTGCCGTGACGCATTGGGTAAAAAGTCGTCCTATACCCCTTATTCCATAATCACTAATAATGCCCCTAGAATTATTCACTCTTAGGTGATCTTCAGTAGCCTCCCGAGAAAAATTTACCACTCCAGTAGTTTGGGTTTTGGGTAAACTTGCTTGGCCTTTGCTAAGCGCAAATTGAGAGTTTTTTGATCTTATTCCTACAAGACTCTTTTCTGCATCACCCATATAAGAATCAGCGTCTCGGGCGTCTTTGAGATAATCTATACGAGCTTCAACAAGCCCCAGAGCATTTGTGGTCTTTTGCCTATCCCTTTCGTATGGAATTAACGGGTCACCAAATTTTAGTTGATAGCTTGGTGATGTTAGAACGATAGATTCACCAGGCTTTATAGATTGATCGGGCTTTGATGGAACAAGTGAAGGTTCTGTTGCTGCATTAGCTAATTCTAAGAGTGGATCAATTTCGATTCTTTCGAAAAATTCGTCTGCAACTTCAATCACCAGTAGCTGATTTGGTTTTAGAAGTTTCTTTATGATCTCGGCGGGCGGGAATACTCCGTATCTAATCAATACTCCCATCTCAATATTATTGCCCGAAGTTTCTTCTCTTAGGTCCAAAGTTTTGTTGGGATTTGCGTCTTGTTGAAATGCCACAATCTTAGTCGAAATACCCATAGCTCTATCTCCCAATAAAGCTTTTTCTGTTTGCCTAGCATTGATGCGGATAAGCTGATCTCGCCATTTTTGTAGTGATAGAACTAGTTCTTGATCTCGGGTCGCAGTATTATCTGGGGCAGGAGGAGTGGGCATATACAAAGTTTAAAGTTAGTTAAATCGAATCAAATTTACTGAGATTGTGGGATGGCAGTTAACTAGATGGTTGGATCCGATCTCCAACAATTTCTCTAAATCTCAATCGCTAATTTCTGCCTATAAAATCTCGCTGCGGAGGTGAATAAGAGTCGTTTTGATTTATGATGATGAGCATCAAACTAAAAAATTTGTAGCAAGTAGGTGAAAGAAATTTCATCTTC
>JACCDW011226089.1_pt1 | contig 14255 bp, 14 predicted proteins | sample 7449781 | NCBI WGS metagenome assembly JACCDW01 (sample SAMN15323449, study PRJNA562643) | freshwater metagenome | isolation source: river surface water | place: USA:Blue River Watershed | collected 2017-08-18
GCCACCGGTGCGCGCAGGGACTCGGCCTGCGCGCTGGGTGCCGGCGCTTGTGCGGACGCACCCAGGGGGACCAAGAGGGCCCACAGCCCCACCACAAGCCCCAGAACACCCCGCATGATCGACTGCACCATGGGCTGAACCATGCCCGAAAATGCAATCGTTTGCAAGTGGGGAGATCGAGAGGATCCGGACCGGACCTCACCCCCAAACAGCCGAGGGCTCAAGGCCGAAGCTCATCACGGTGCGGAAGGTCCGCCCCACGCCGCCCACAGGTCACCGCGGCCGCGCGTGCGGCAAAGGCCAACAACTGCTGCAGGCCTGCTGGATCCAAGCGGGCCAGCCCTGCCCCGCTCAGGCAGCCGTGCTCGGCCAGCCAGGTCAGCAGCGCCGCCTGAAACGTGTCTCCGGCGCCCACGGTGTCCACCACCTGCACCGCATGCGGCGGCACCTGGGCACTGACGGCGCCACACCGCGCGTAAGCGCCCTGCTCGCCACGGGTCACCACCACCAGGCCCACACCCGCTTGCGCCGCCTGCCGTGCCCACGGCTCCCAGGGCTGGCCGGGGTACAGCAGGCCCAGGTCTTCCTCGCTGACCTTCAACACATGGGCACGCGGCAGCATCCACTGCAGCTGCTCGCGCCACACCTGCAGATCGGGCTGCACATTCAGCCTCACATTGGGGTCATAGGCGATGAGGCTGCGGTGTTGCTCGCGCTCCACCAGGCGGCGCAGCGTCTGGGCGGTCTCGCCAACCACGGCAGCATAGGAGCCCAGGTGAATCGCATCCACATCATCGGGCCACTGCTCCAGGATGGAGGCACCCAGGGCCCGGTCGGCGCAGCCATCCCCGTAGAAGGCATAGGACGGCAGCCCGGCCGCATCCAGCCCCACCAGGCTCAGCGTGGTGGGGGCCGAGGTCGGTGGCGCCAGGCTGAGGTCCACGCCCTCTTCGCGCAAGGCCTGCACCAAACGCTGCCCCAGGAAACCGGTCGACAGGGGCGTGACCAGAGCGGCCTGCTGCCCCATGCGCTGCAGGCCCACGGCCACATTGAAGGGCGAGCCGCCCAGCCGGGCATCCAGTGTGATGCCGGTGGCGGTGTGCGCCGTTGCAAACACATCGAACAGGGCTTCGCCACAAACCGCAAACTTCATCCGAACCCCCAGGGGTGTACCAAACCGGATGATAAGCCTGGTAACGATTGCAAGCGGGGCATTCAGCCCCCTGGGCGGCGCGCCATCAACCCAGGGTGCTCTTGCGCACCACCAGCTGCACGGGCATCGTTCGAGACTGGGGCGGCTGCCCCTCCAACTGGGCCAGCAAGGCTTCCACGATCAGCCGCCCGGCTTCGTCCACGGGTTGGTGCACCGTGGTCAGCGGCGGGTCGCTCCAAGCGGCCAGTGGTGCGTCGTCATAGCCCGTGACCGAAACATCCTCGGGCACGCGCCGGCCCGTGGCGCGCACCGCGGCCACCGCCTGCAAGGCCAAGAGGTCTGAGCAGGCCACCACGCCATCAAAGGACAAGCCCTCTCGATAGGCCTGGTCCAGGCTGCGGCGGGCCGCGGCCTCCTCGAAGGGCACGCGCAGCAACCACCGGGGGTCCGGCTCGATGCGCGCTTCCTTCAAGGCGTCCAGGTAACCCCGATAGCGCCAGCGCACCTCGGGCAGGTCGGGGTTGCCCAGAAACAGAATGCGCCGACGGCCGCCCATCACCAGGTGGCGCGTGGCCTGATAGCCGCCGCCATGGTTGTCGCCGCCCACCGTGCAGTAGAGCTGCTGCGGCATCTCGGCACCCCACACCACCAGCGGAACCTGTCGAGCAGCCAGGCCGTTGAGCTGGTCGTGGTGGCGCCACTGGCCGATGATGATCACCCCCACCACACGGCCCGCATCAAAGGCTGCACCGGCGCTGTCGAGCTTTTCAGCATCCACGCGTGAGAGCAGCATCTCATAGCCCAAATCGGTGAGGGCGTCGGCCAAGCTGCCCACGATGGCCAGGAAGAAGGGGTCCGAGATGTGCTGGCGCGAAGCGGCGTCGTAGGGCACCACCACTGCAATCGTGCGGTTCTTCTGCAGCCTCAGGTTTTGCGCGCCCTGGTTGATGGTGTAGTTCAGCGACTTGGCCAGGTCCACCACACGGGCGCGGGTTTGCTCATTGACCAGGCTGCTGCCCGACAGGGCGCGCGACACCGTGGACACCGACACGCCCGCCAACCGAGCAATGTCGGCCATCTGCAGGCGGCGTCGCTCGCGGTCGTGGGCCGCTGCGGTCACCGGCTCCGCCGTTCGCGCAGCCGCCTTGCTCACGGCAGCAACTCCAGCGCGTGCTGGTAGGCCGCTTGGCGCATCAGTTCATCCCAGGGCAGCGGCGGCTCTTGGGGCAACAGGTTCAAGCGGCGCTGCTCGCTGTCGGGGTCGGGTTGCCAGCCGCCACGCGCGGCCGCCTTTGCCAGGCCGTCCAGCAATTCGTCCACCGCCTGCCCGCCGTCCAGGCTCTGGTTGCACAAGAGCACCAGATCACAGCCGGCCTGCAGCGCCAGGGCCGCTGCCTCGGCGTAGCTCAAGGTACCCCCTTCCAAGTGGCGCGCGCCTTCCATGCTGAGGTCGTCGCTGAAGATGGCGCCGGTGAAGCCCATCTCTGCGCGCAGGATGTCCTGCAGCCAACGGCTGGAAAAGCCCGCAGGCCGGCGGTCCACCTTCGGATAAATCACATGGGCCGGCATCACGCTGCTCAGGGTGGCGCTCAGCGCGGCATAGGGCACGGCGTCGTCGGCCAAGATGGTCTTGAGGCTGCGGTTGTCAACCGGCACTTCGGTGTGGCTGTCGGCCTTCACAAAACCATGGCCAGGGAAATGCTTGCCACAGTGGTGCATGCCCGCGCGGCGCAGGCCATGCGCCACGGCTTGCGCCAGGGCGCTCACCACCCGTGGGTCGCGGTGGAAGGCCCGGTCACCAATGACAGTGCTGCCGCCATGGTCCAGGTCCAGAACCGGCGCAAAGCTGAGGTCCACGCCGCAGGCGCGCAGCTCGGCGCCCAAGACATAGCCACAGGCCGCCGCCGAATTCAGGGCCGCCAAGGCACCGCTGCCCGGTGCACTGCGGGCGTCGCGCGTCCAGCGCTGGCCCAGGGCACGCATGGGCGGCAGGTGGGTGAACCCGTCGGTCTTGAAGCGCTGCACGCGGCCGCCTTCGTGGTCCACGCAGATCAGCACGTCGGGCCGAATGGACTTGATCTCGGCGGTGAGCTCGGTGAGTTGGCGCCGGTCTTGCCAGTTGCGGGCAAAGAGAATCAGGCCACCCGTCAGCGGGTGCTTCAGGCGCCGGCGGTCGTCTGCGGTGAGGGTGGTGCCGGCGATGTCGAGAACGATAGGGGCGTGGGCGCTCATGCGCCCATTGTGCCCACCCGCTGCCGGCTTCGTATCAGGGTTTGCAATCCGCTTGGGGTGGGCTGATGCGCTCCACCACCACGAAGGCCGAGGCGTAGTCGGATTCGTCGGTCACGCTCACATGCGCTTGCCAACCACGTTGGGCAAACCACTCGGCCAGTTCGCCGTGCAGCTGAATGTGGGGCTGGCCGCTGCGCGCCTTGACCACCTCGCAGGCCCGCCAGGTCATCGGCCAGGTCATGCCCAGCCCGATGGCCTTGGAGAAGGCCTCCTTGGCCGCAAAGCGCGTGGCCAGGTAGCGAATGCCGCGCAACTCCACCTTCTCCAGCCGTTGACGGAACACTTGGATCTCGTGCGGGCCCAAAACCTTCTCCGCAAAACGCTGACCCCGACGCTCCAAGGTGGAGGCAATGCGGCGGATGTCGCACAGGTCGGTGCCCACGCCGATGATCATGTGCGGGCCCCTGACACGCCGCCCCCTGATGCACCCAAACCGCTGTAGGCCGCGCGGATGGCCTGCAAATAGGCCTGCACGGTGGCGGCGTAACCCAGCTCCAAGGCGTCGGCCACCAAGGCGTGGCCAATGCTCACCTCGGCCACACCGGGCACCGCCCGCAGAAAGTCGCTGAGGTTGTCGCGGTTGAGGTCATGGCCCGCGTTCACACCCAGGCCCGCTTGCAGTGCGGCCTGCGCCGCCGCTGCATACGATGCCAAGCTCTGCAACACGGCTGGCGACGAAGCAGCTTCGCCCGCCCCACAAGAGTCGACGGCCTGCGCATGCACCCGCGCATAGCCCTCGGTGTACAGCTCCACCCGGTCGGCACCGGCCGCCCGGGCATGCACCATGGCCTGGGGCAAGGGGTCCATGAACAGGCTGACGCGCACGCCCAAGGCGTGGCATTCATCGATCAAGGGCCGCAGCCGCTCGGCGTCGGCCGGCAGGTTCCAACCGTGGTCGCTGGTGAACTGGTCCACCGAGTCGGGCACGAAGGTGGCTTGGTGCGGGCGCACCGCGCGCACCAGCTCCATCAGGTTGTGAAAGGGGTTGCCCTCGATGTTGAACTCGGCCTGGGGCCACTGCTTCATCAGGGCGGCCAACTCGCCCACGTCTGTGGCCCGAATGTGGCGCTCATCCGGCCTGGGGTGGATGGTGATGCCCTGACAGCCCGCCTCCAAGCAGCACTGCGCGGCACGCACCACACTGGGAATGTTCAGGTGGCGTGAATTGCGCAGCAGCGCCACCTTGTTCACGTTCACCGACAAAGCGGTGTGTGCTCCACGATGGTCGGCTGTGTGGTCCAGCATCAAGGGGTTCATGGCGATGCTCCAGTGGGCGTCCAGGCGCCCAAACGGCGCAAGGACTGCATGAGTTCACGGGTGCGCAGGGGTGCGCCACCCAGATGATGCGCCAAGGCGCGGCGCAGCAGCACCCGCAGCGCGCTTCTCGAGCCCTGACACGCCTGTTGCAGCGCACCCATGGAGCCCGCCATCAACGCGGCCTGCAGGGCAATCCACTGCTGGCCCAGGAGCGCTTCGTCTTCAGCACCGGCCTGCACCAGGCCCAACTCGGGCCGCCAGGTGTACGGTGCGCTGGGCTGCACAAGCCCCCCACCCAATGCGTCGTGTGCCAGGTCGGGCAGCAGGCCCAGGTCCTCCAGCAGCAGCAGCTCAAAGGCGCGCAGCGTGGACTGCAGGTCGCTTGCTTCGTCAGACAAGGCCCGCAGCACGGCATGGTAGTGCGCAAAGAGCTCGGACTGCACCGCGCCGCGCGGCAGAAACTTCATCAACAACTCGTTGAGGTAGTAGGCCCCCAGCAAAGCAGATGCGGGCAGCACCGCAGAGCCCGCGGCCCATTCCGCCGAGCGCAAGGTTCGCACCTCGTCCTCCGCCGCATCTGCCTTGGAACGGCTGAGCTGCACCGACACGCACTGAAAAGGCAGCAGCACGGCACGCAGCTGGGAGTAGGGGCGCTTGGCCCCTTTGGCCACAGCCACCACGCGACCCTCCTCGCGGGTGTAGAGGTCCAGGATCAGGCTGGACTCGCTCCAGTCGTAGGCGTGCAGCACATAGGCCGGCTGCGCACGCGGGGTGTGGGCACGCGGCTCACTCATACCCGTAGGACCGCAGGTGCTCCTCGCTGTCGGCCCAACCCGAGCGCACCTTCACCCACAGCTCCAGGAACACTTTGGCATCCATCAGGCGCTCAAGGTCTTGGCGGGCCTCGCTGCCGATGCGCTTGAGGCGTTCACCTTGAGCGCCAATGATCATGCCCTTGTGCGCATCGCGGTCCACCACGATGCTGGCGCTGATGCGGCGCAAGCGCCCTTCTTCCTCGTACTTGTCCAGCACCACGGTACAGCTGTAGGGCAGCTCGTCGCCGGTCAGGCGAAACAGCTTTTCGCGGATGATCTCGCTGGCCAGGAAGCGCTCGCTGCGGTCGGTCAGCGCGTCTTCCTCATAAAACCAGGGCTGCACCGGCAGGAAGGGCTCGACGATGCCCAACAGGCGCTGCACATCCGCGGCGCGCCGTGCCGACATGGGCACGAATTCGGTGAAGGCGCGTCGGGCCTGCATCTGCTGCAACCACGGCAGCATGGACTCGCGGCGCTGCACCTCGTCGAGCTTGTTGGCCACGAAGATCACCGGCTTGTGCTCAGGCAACAGCGCCATTACCTTGGCGTCGTCCTGGGTGAACTTGCCGGCCTCCACCAAGAACAACACGGCATCCACATCCGACAGCACCGACTGCACGGTGCGGTTGAGGTTTCGGTTGAGCGCGGTGGCGTGGCGGGTCTGGAAGCCGGGCGTGTCCACGAACACGAACTGCGCCCCGGTTCCGGCCTGTTCGCCCGCTAAGGTGCGCACACCTGTGATGCGGTGGCGCGTGGTTTGCGCCTTGCTCGAGGTGATGCTCACCTTCTGCCCCACCAGGGCATTGAGCAAGGTGCTCTTGCCCACATTGGGCCGCCCCACGATGGCCACCAGGCCGCAGCGCGTGGCACCCTCGGCGGTCGAAGGCTCGGAAGTTGGGCCTGGGTTGGCAGCAGGGGCGTTCACGGCTGGGCCTTTACTTGATCGAGCAGCCGCCGTGCGGCTTCTTGCTCGGCGATGCGGCGCGAGCGGCCTTCGCCTTGCCCGCTCAGGGACAAGGCCTCCACCACACACTCCACCTCAAAGGTCTGGGCATGGGCCTGCCCGCGGGTGGCCACGATGCGGTAAACCGGCACCGGCAGGCGCCGGCCCTGCAGCCACTCCTGAAGTTCGGTCTTGGCGTCTTTGGCCCAGCGGTTCAGGTCGGCACTGTCGATGAGGGGGCCGAACAGCCGCTGCACCACCGCGGCGGCGGCTTCATAGCCCGCGTCGATGAAAACCGCGCCAATCAAGGCTTCCAGGGCATCGGCCAGGATGGACGGGCGCTGGGCCCCGCCCCCCTTGGCTTCGCCTTCGGACAGGCGCAGCAGGCCGGGCAGGCCCAGGTCCAGCGCCAAGCGGTGCAGGCTGTCTTCACGCACCAGGTGGGCGCGCACGCGGGTGAGGTCGCCTTCGGCACTGTCGCTGTAGCGGCTGTACAGCAGTCGGGAAATGGCCGTGCTCAGCACGCTGTCGCCCAGGAACTCCAGGCGCTCGTTGTGGTCGGCACCGTGGCTGCGGTGCGTGAGCGCGCGCTGCAGCAGGCCGGGCTGCGTCCAGCGGTGGCCCAGGCGCAGCTGCAGCTGGTCCAGGGCCGGGTGGGTGTGGGGCGGGCTCACAAGCCGACCGGCTCCTGGCTTCAGTGGAAGCCGCCGATGCGGCTGAAGTTGCCGAAATTCATCCAGACGAAAAAGGCCCGGCCCACGAGGTTCTGATCGGGCACAAAGCCCCAATAGCGGCTGTCCTGCGAGTTGTCGCGGTTGTCGCCCATGACGAAGTAGTGGCCGGCCGGCACGGTGCACTCCACGCCTTCGGCGGTGTAGCTGCAGGCCTTGCTGTGGGGATGGTCGAAGGTGCCCAGCACGAACGGCGGTGCCGCCTTGTCGGTCAGCACGCGGTGCGGCTTGTCACCCAGCAGCTCCTGCCACTGCTGTGTGTAGCGCATGCTGTCTTCGTCGTAGTAATCGGGCAAGGCGCTGGTGGGCACCACTTGCCCGTTGATGGTGAGCCGCTTGTTCAGGTAGGCCACGGTGTCGCCGGGCAGGCCCACCACGCGCTTGATGTAGTCGGCACGCGGGTCCACGGGGTAGCGAAACACCACCACGTCACCGCGCTTGACGGCGTTGAGCTCCACCACCTTGGTGTTGATCACCGGCAGCCGAATCCCATAGTGGTACTTGTTCACCAGGATCAGGTCGCCCACGGCCAGTGTGGGGATCATGGAGCCCGATGGAATCTTGAAGGGCTCAAACAGAAACGAGCGCAGCAAAAAGATGGCCAGGATGAGCGGGAACAGACCCGCCGTCCACTCCACCCAAGAAGGCGGGGTCAGGGCTTCGGCCTGGGCCTCTTCCAGCCGGTCGTCCACCTGGGCAATGCCCAGCTTCTGCAGTTCGGCACGGCGGCGTTGGGCCTCTTGCTCCAGCGCGCGGGCGGCCGCCTCGCGGGCCGGGCGAAAGTGCAGGCGCTCGGCCAGCCAGAAGCCCAGGGTGGCCATCGACATCAAAAACAGCAGCAGGGAAAAGTTGCCGGCCCAGCGGCCCAGCCACCAGCCGCCCAGGTAGATGCCCAACAGGACGTACAGCGCAGCGGCCAGGGGGTTCATCAAGCTGCCCATCATTCGTCCACCTGGAGAATGGCCAGGAAAGCCTCTTGCGGGACCTCCACGGTTCCGATTTGTTTCATGCGCTTCTTGCCCGCCTTTTGCTTTTCCAAGAGCTTGCGCTTTCGGGTGATGTCGCCGCCGTAGCACTTGGCCAGCACATTCTTGCGCAAGGCCTTGATGTTCTCACGGGCGATGATGTTGGCCCCGATGGCCGCCTGAATCGCCACGTCGTACATCTGGCGCGGAATCTGTTCGCGCATCTTGGCGGCCACTGCGCGCCCGCGGTACTGGCTTTGGCTGCGGTGCACGATCATGGCCAGCGGGTCCACCTTCTCGCCGTTGATCAGGATGTCCACCTTCACCACGTCGGCGCTGCGGTACTCCTTGAACTCGTAGTCCATGGAGGCGTAGCCGCGGGTGGCGCTCTTGAGCTTGTCGAAGAAGTCCAGCACGATTTCGGCCAGCGGCAGTTCGTAGGTGAGCATCACCTGTTTGCCGTGGTAGGCCATGTTCATCTGGATGCCGCGCTTGGCGTTGCACAGCGTCATCACGGTGCCCACATAGTCTTGGGGCATGTACAGGTGCACGGTGACGATGGGCTCGCGGATGTCGGCGATGCGCCCTTGGTCGGGCATCTTGCTGGGGTTTTCCACCTGCAGCACCGTGCCATCGCCCAGCTCCACCTCGTACACCACGCTGGGCGCGGTGGTCACCAGGTCTTGGTCGAATTCGCGCTCCAGGCGTTCCTGCACGATCTCCATGTGCAGCAGGCCCAGGAAGCCGCAGCGAAATCCGAAGCCCAGGGCCTGGCTGACCTCCGGCTCGAAACGCAGGGATGAATCGTTGAGCTTGAGCTTTTCCAGGGCGTCGCGCAGTTGGTCGTACTCGCTGGCCTCGGTGGGGTACAGGCCGGCAAACACCTGGGGTTGGATTTCCTTGAAACCCGGCAGCGCCTGGCTGGCCGGCCCCAAGTTCTGCGGCAGCTTCTTTTCCAGGGTCAGGGTGTCGCCCACCTTGGCGGCGGCCAGTTCCTTGATGCCGCAGATCACAAAGCCCACTTCGCCGGCGCGCAGCACGTCGCGGTTTTCGCTCTTGGGGGTGAACACCCCCAGGTGTTCGATGCCATACACGGCATTGGTGGCCATGAGCCGCACGCGCTCGCCCTTGCCCAGTTGGCCGTCCACCACGCGCACCAACATCACCACGCCCACGTAGTTGTCAAACCAGGCGTCGATGATCATGGCGCGGGGCGGCGCATCCGGGTTGCCGCGCGGCGGCGGCATCTTGGCAATCACGGCTTCCAGGATGTCGTCAATGCCCATGCCCGTCTTGGCGCTGCAGGGAATGGCGTCGGTGGCGTCGATGCCGATCACGTCCTCGATCTCGGCCTTGGCGTTGTCGGGGTCGGCCTGCGGCAGGTCCATCTTGTTGAGCACCGGCACCACTTCCACGCCCAGGTCGAGCGCGGTGTAGCAATTGGCCACCGTCTGCGCTTCCACCCCTTGCGAGGCGTCCACCACCAACAGCGCGCCTTCGCAGGCGCTCAGCGAGCGGCTCACTTCATAAGAGAAGTCGACGTGGCCGGGTGTGTCGATGAGGTTGAGGTTGTAGACCTGGCCGTCACGCGCGGTGTACTTCAGCGCGGCTGTCTGCGCCTTGATGGTGATGCCGCGCTCGCGTTCGATGTCCATCGAATCGAGCACCTGCGCTTCCATCTCGCGGTCTGACAAGCCCCCGCAGCGTTGAATGATGCGATCGGCCAGCGTGCTTTTGCCGTGGTCGATGTGGGCAATGATGGAGAAGTTGCGGATGTGATTCATGGACTAAAAAAAAGGCGCGTCGAATGGATGACGCGCCTTCCAACAAAACGTATGGCAACTGCTTGTTGGGCTTTCATTCTAGCGAAAACCGCCTTGCTGGAAACCGCGCCAACACTGGGGTTTGCGCCGTTGCGGTGTTCCAACACCAAAAGTTGTCAACAAGTTATGCACACCCTGATTGGGGTGTGGCGCGGGGGCACACGCGGTGGCCAAGGCACCCACCCAGTGGCCCCCAGAACACCCCAAAAACGGTGGAAATCGGTGCCAAACCGGCCTGGTTTTGCGTGCGTCCCGCATTCTAGCCCTTGGCTGCTTCAGGACCTGGGATCAGGGCTTCAGGTAAGCGAATACTCACATCACAAACCCGGGGGTCGATCGGTGGGCACAAAGGCCACCCAAAGACCCTTTGTACAAGTCGGACATTGGTCTCGGCGTGGGCCCAAGGCCCACCCCACAGCCCCGCGCACTACCGCGGGCGCAGCACCAGCAGGTTGGTTGACCCCCCGCGGTTGACCACCAGCGGCACGGCACGGCTGCCCTCGGCCTTCTTCACCAGCGCGGCAAACTGCTTGGCGTCGGTGACCTCCTGGTTGTCAAAGGCCACGATCACGTCGCCCTCGCGAAGCCCGGCGCGGGCCGCCGGCCCCTCCACCGCCTCCACCCGCACGCCGCCGCGGATGCGCAGCTCCTTGCGCTGTGCCTCGGTGGTGTCGGTAACGGTCAGGCCGAACGGCAGCTTGGAGGACGCGCCCTCCTTGGGCTCGCCACCTGCCGCGCGGCGCGGGCGCTCGGGCTCCAGTTCGCCCACGGTGACGGCAATGTCGCGCGTGCTGCCACGGCGCAGCACCTGCAAGGTGGCGCGCGATCCCGGCTTGGCCGCACCAATCAAGCGCGGCAGGTCGCCCGACTTCTCCACGGTCTTGCCATCCACCTTCAAGATGATGTCGCCCGGCTCCACGCCGGCCTTGTCAGCCGGGCTGCCCGACTCCACCCCTTGCACCAGTGCACCGGTGGGCTTGCCCAAGCCCAGCGACTCGGCCACTTCCTTGCTGACCTGGCCGATGCTTACGCCGATGCGGCCGCGGATCACGCGGCCGTTGGCGCGCAGCTGGTCGGCCACGCGCATGGCCTCGTCAATGGGAATGGCAAAGGAGATGCCCATGAAGCCGCCCGAGCGGCTGTAGATCTGCGAGTTGATGCCCACCACCTCGCCGCGCAGGTTGATCAGCGGGCCGCCCGAATTACCGGGGTTGATGGCCACATCGGTTTGGATGAAGGGCAGGAAATCTCCGGTGTCGCGCTGCTTGGCGCTGACGATGCCGGCGGTGACGCTGTTCTCCAGGCCAAAGGGCGAACCGATGGCCATGACCCACTCGCCCACCTTCAGGCGGTTGGTGTCGCCAATCTTCACGGCCGGCAAGCCACTGGCCTCGATCTTCACCACCGCCACATCGGTGCGCGCATCAGCACCCACGATGCGGGCCTTGTACTCGCGCTTGTCGGGCAAGGTCACCAACACCTCGTCGGCACCGTCCACCACGTGGGCGTTGGTCATGATGAAGCCGTCGGCCGTGAGCACGAAGCCCGAGCCCACGCCGCGCTGCTGCGGTTGTTCCTCTTCACCCCCGCGCGGCGTGCCGCGGCGCCCTGGGTTGGGCGTGCCGGGCATGGGGATGCCAAAGCGGCGGAAGAACTCTTCCATCTGCGGGTCGATCTCGCCCCGGTTGGCCCGGTTGGGGCGTTCGGTGGTGCGGATGTTGACCACGCTGGGGCCCACACGCTCGACCAACTCGGTGAAGTCTGGCAGGCCGCTGAGTGCCTGCGCCTGCACCGGCGCGGCGCTGCCCAGGCCGGCCACCACCAGACCGCCCGCGGCCAGCAGGCTCAAGCTCAACGCACCCAGGGCACCCTTCACGCGGCGCCACGGGGCGCAATGGGAGTGGGCCATCCCCGTGTGCTCAGTGCGGGGAACCAGGATCGAACGGCTGCTTCGAACGGACATGGGCGCTTCTCAACATCAGGTTCAGGGTTGTGCAGGCCAGGACAAGGCCATCTGCTGCAGCGTGCCCAGGGGCACGTCGCCTGAGAGGGTAAGCCACTTGCCTTGGCGTTGCACGGTCAGGGTGTTGAGCCGCTCCGAACTTTCGGCGTGCGGTACGTGCACGCCGGCTTGAAAGGGCTCCACCACCACGGAGATGGTGGCGGACCCGTTGGAATACAAGAGCTGAACCGACTCCATCGGCTTGCCCGCAGGCCCGCGCGGCAGTCGCAGGATTTCGCGAAAGCCCGTGGCCGCCGAGGTGCCCTCGCCCGCGCCGGGTGCCGCTGCACCCGACCACGGGCCCGACAGACCCGACGTTCCTGCGCCCCCGGACCACGACGCAGCCTCCACCGAGGCGCGGCGGATGTCCTCCGCCGGCTCTACCACCGAGGCCACCACCGAGCCCCAGGTGACCGGGTCTACGCGGGTGAGCAGGTAGGAGGACAAGACCACCGCCACGCCGCCCACGGCGGCGGCGGCACCCGCCCACAGCCGCCAACGCGGCCGGGGCGCGCGGCCCAGCGGTGGCTCGACAGCGGCCAGCGCCGCTGGCGCCAGCACGACCGGCTCTTGCGCGACGGCCTGGCGCACCGCACTCAGCAAGCGTTGGTCATGGGCCGCATCCGAAGCCAAGTCGCTGGAGCGCATCACGTCGCCGATCAGGTGGTAGGCGTGCCAGTCCTGGCGCACCGGGCCCTGCCCCGCTTCGTCGGCCAGCCAGCGCTGCAGCTCGGCCTCTTCGGCCTGGCCGTCCATGACGGCCGACACGCGTGCCCGCCGGGCCTCGTCGTCGGATGGGTTCATCGGGGACCTCACTTCTTCACCAACGCGCCCCACCGCGCCGGTCCAGCACCGGGCGCAGGCGTTGCGCAATGGCCTCGCGCGCACGGAAGATGCGGGATCGCACCGTGCCCACGGGGCAGTTCATCACTTGGGCAATCTCTTCGTAGCTCAAGCCTTCGATCTCGCGCAGCACCAGGGCCTGGCGCAGATCCTGGGACAGGGCCTGGACCGCCTCGTTGACCACCCGCGCCACTTCCTTGCCGGCCAGCACCGCTTCGGGGGTCTCGTCATCTCTTTGTTCCAGCTGCGGCGCGGAAGTTTCATCTTCCTGCTCGCGCCGCTCGGCCAGGGCCGACTCGGTGATGACCGGGTCGCGCCCCAGCACCATCAGCTGCTTCTTGGCGGTGTTCACCGCAATGCGGTACAGCCAGGTGTAGAAGGCGCTTTCGCCCCGGAACTGCGGCAGGGCCCGGTAGGCGCGGATGAAGGCCTCCTGGGCCAGGTCCTGCACCAGGTCGGTGTCGCGCACGAAGCGGCCGATCAGGCGCTCCACGCGTCGCTGGTACTTGATGACCAACAGGTCGAAGGCCCGGACATCCCCCCGCTGCACACGCTGCACCAGGGCCAGGTCGCTGTCGGTCTGGGGTGAATCGCTCATGGCCAGTTCAGCAGCGTGCGCAAACGGGCCGCGTGGTGGCGTTGAACCTGAACCGAGCCTGCACCCGCGGCATCCAGCGGCGAGCGCAAGGCCAGGGGGCGCAGCCAGATCCAGGCCGACTGCCCCTGCCCGGGCGCAGCCTGTGCACGCAACAGGCACCAGGGCCCGCAGGCCAGGGACACGCGCAGGTGGCCACTGCCGCCGCCCTGGCACGGCGAGTCTGTGCCGCCGACAGGACCCCGGCCGCGCACCGAGGTGGGCCACCAGTGCCAGTGGTCGCCGTCAAAGCGCAAGCCCCAAGCTGGGGCCCGCATGCGGGCGAATCCCCAGATGGCATAGGCTGCGGCCAACAGCCCGCAGCCGAGCCCCAGCACCCAGCGATCGTCTACCGAAGGGGCCGATTCCTCCCAGGCCCACCACCAAGAAAGGGCGGTGTGCAGCACCACGCCCACGGCCAGGGCCTGGACGCCGCGCACGGCCCCATGGGGCACAGGCTCCGGTGGAGCCTGCCATTCAAGGGCGGGGGGCCGCCTCACGACCCGTTGGGCGCTGGAATCAGATGCGGCGGAACACCAAAGTGCCGTTGGTGCCGCCGAAACCGAAGTTGTTCTTCACCGCCACGTCGATCTTCATGTCCCGCGCCGTGCCAGCACAGTAGTCCAGGTCGCATTCCGGGTCCTGGTTGAAGATGTTGATGGTGGGGGGCGAGACCTGATGGTGCAACGCCAACACGGTGAACACCGATTCGACGCCACCGGCGCCACCCAAGAGGTGGCCGGTCATGGATTTGGTGGAATTCACCACCACACGGGGCGCGTGGTCGCCCAGGGCCA
>JACCDW010788953.1_pt1 | contig 14253 bp, 10 predicted proteins | sample 7449781 | NCBI WGS metagenome assembly JACCDW01 (sample SAMN15323449, study PRJNA562643) | freshwater metagenome | isolation source: river surface water | place: USA:Blue River Watershed | collected 2017-08-18
CACTGTAGATTGATCAAGGTAGCAGCTCCATTTGCTTGAAAACCTTTCCTTGATTGGTTTGAATGCTGAGCCAATACAATCCGTTTTCTAAATCATTTATTTGAACTTGGTATTCTTTGTTATTCTCTGAAACGAAATGTAGGTCTATGGACTTTCCTAGTGCATCAATAATGGCCAAACTTTCTAATTGTAAGCCTTCAGACAACGCAATCTTGATCTGACCGTTCGTTGGATTCGGAAAAACAGTCACTTCCAAATCGGCAAACTCTTCTAAACCTATTCCTGGATCCGTATAGGCACAAGCACATTTGTTTTTCACCTCGTTAGTCTGCACCACAGCAGGTGCCTCGTAAATAGCTTTTACCCAACAATGCTGCCCAGCTTGATTCGCTGTGGCGTTGCGCAGGCGAATAGTGAACCAACCGCTATAAGTGGGTGTAAAAGTTAAAACACCGTTGCCCGCTTGTGTCAAAGAATCAAGTGGCGTGCAGTTTTTATCTAAAACACCTAATGTGAGTGCCAAATTCGGTGCACTCGGATACCACTCAATTTGAACTACTTCTCCAGCTTTGGCGTAAATACGCCCGACCACCCTACATTCGAGGCTATTGTTGGGTAATTTACCGCCTTGTTGCAATGAGTTGGCGTGGCGATCACCGAGGTCATCGTTCATTTCCCATTCTTGCACCACGTTTTTAGCAGGACGTTGGTAATTGGTAGTGATGCCCTGAGGCGCCCATACACAATAGCCTCTGCGGCCTAAATTAGCGCTCCCGTCGCAGGGCGGAATTGAAATATTTACTTTGCCGCCGCCGTATACGGTGGTTGGATTGCTATTAGCTCCTGAGTAATCAATCAATACGGTGCCATCGGGCCAATTGGTTTGGACGCCCGTTAGGTTTTGCCATTGCGTCCAGTTGTCTGTGATACCGATGAGTGCCTTGGCACCGCGTTCAATGACAAGTGCATCTGGCGCTTGCCAACGCACAAAATACGCTCCGTCTTTGAAATGCAAATTTTGGTGGCACCACAAAAGGTTCTCGATGTCGCTATCGGTGGGTAAAGCATTCGTATCGGTAGGTTCATGACCAAAACGGTTTCCGTTGTAGCCAATATTAAATAAGTCCTCGAAAAAGAGCTGAGGGGCACCATCTACCGACAAAGCAATTGCATGGGCAGCCGAACTGCGGCCGTCATTGGGTTCGATGTGCGGACTGAGTTCTGAACCCGAGTTCCAACCGGTGTAATTTCCTTGTGCAGACAGCTGAGGCCGAAATGTATCGTGGTTATTGACAAAAGGAACCGTTCTTTGGCGGTTTTGCTGTTGCTGACTCGGTATCTGACTCAAATCATAGCTGCCATTGCTGTTCACCATCGCAGAAAGGGCAAAACGCAAGTTGAAATCAAAGGTGCCTGCGCGGTTTTGAACAGCGTCGGCCCAAGCGTCGAGTTGTGCGGTGCTGCCCACCCATTCACCTACCGCAAAGAGTTCAGGGCCTCCACTTGCCCACATAGCGCCGTATTGCAGGTTCCAAAGTACGTCCTCTGAAACATAGGCAGGAAAGTGCTTGACCGCATCAAAACGCAGCCCATCGAATCCTACTTGTTTTTTGTACCATATGAGCCAATTTCGCATGCCTGCACGCATGTAATCTGGGCTTTGAGACGGATTATATAAAGCATTAGATGAGGTGCCAAAAGCATTGCTTTCAAACGAAACATCGGGGCCCCAATACGGTGAATTGATGTCGTTGCTGCAACATATATTGTTATTGTTGGGGTAAAAGTTTTGCCAGTTTTTACTGAAACGACCTTCGCGGGCGAGGTAATTGGCGGCGCTTTCAGCTGAGGCAGGCGTCTTGAAGCTCACATAACGGAAATTCTTGTAGCGGTTGTTTTGGCCGTCGTCCATGGCTGCCGGGTCTTGGCCTCCCGAACCATTGGCGCTGCCCGCATTGCTCACGTGATTGAGTACTACATCTTGAATAACGTCGATGCCATTGGCATGCAAAACGGCTACCATACGCAAGAGCTCGTCTTTATCCCCCATGCGGGTTTTGGTGCTGTTCTTTTGGAATTTGTCGCCGAGGTCGTAATGATCAAAAGGAGAATAACCCACGCTATTCGTGCCCGCATTTTTGACGGTCGGTGGAATCCATACGGCATCAACGCCCAACTCCGCCAAACGCGGCGCAAGTTCGGTGAGGTAATTGCACCAACCATTAGGGTAATTGGTATTCCAGTAATCCCACCAATAGGCCTGCAAGACCACCTGTCGATTCGTAGGATTGACCTGCGCAACAACCTGCTGCAAGCCAAAGAGCACAAAAGTGCACAACAATATTTTTTTCATCACAACCTGAATTACTTCAGTGCTGCCTCATGCTGGGCTCCTGCCTCAATTTGGATGGTAGTACCCGCTAAATCACATGAAATAAGCGCCGAACCTAAATTAGTAATCGTTACTTTTTGTTGAGTGATCGCTATGTCTAGGGGTTGATTTTGATAGCGGATCTGAAATGCATAACTTTTCCAAGGATTTGGAATCTGTGGATCGATAGACAGACTGTTCTCGTACACACGTACGCCTGCCAAGCCTTCTACAACGGACATCCAGGTACCGGCCATGGAAGTAATGTGCAAGCCTTCGTCCGCCTCGTGGTTGTAATCATCGAGGTCTAGGCGGCTGGTGCGCAAATACAACTCAAGGGCTTTGTCTAGGCGCTTGATTTTGGCGGCCAATATGACGTGTACACAAGGTGAAAGCGAAGATTCATGAACCGTTTTAGGCTCGTAAAAATCAAAGTTTTCGCGGATGATGTCTTCGTTGAAATGGTCTTCAAATAAATAAAGTCCTTGGAGCACATCTGCCTGCTTGATGAAAATGGAACGCAAAATGCGGTCCCAAGACCAATGCTGATTGATCGGACGCTCCGCAACCGGAATATCTGAGGCGCTCAATTGCTCTTTGTCCATGAAACCATCTTGCTGTAAAAAGATGGAAGTACCTTCCAAAGTTGGAAAGTAAACGTTCGCTGCAATGTGTTGGAATTTATCAATTTCTTGGGCAGACAACTTTTGAGGGAGGTCGGCTTTGACCTTAGCGTTGACTTCCAAGCAATAAGAAATACACCAACGCGCAATGTAGTTGGTGTACCAGTTGTTGTTGACGTTGTTTTCGTATTCGTTTGGCCCTGTTACACCGAGCATGACGTATGCTTGCTTGGCCTCTGACCAATTGAAGCGCTGCGCCCAAAAGCGAGCGATACCGGCCAAAACTGGCAACCCGTAAGTATCTAAGTAAGCGTGATCACCTGTGTGGCGCACATAATTGTAAATTCCAAAAGCAATAGCGCCATTGCGATGGATTTCTTCGAAGGTGATTTCCCACTCATTATGGCATTCTTCGCCGTTCATGGTCACCATCGGATACAGTGCTGCACCGTCTTTGAAACCAAGCTTTTCAGCGTTCTCTATAGCGCGGTCGAGGTGGTGATAACGGTAAACCAAAAGCTGTCGGGCTACTTTAGGATCGGCAGTTTTGAGGTAAAAAGGCAAGCAATACGCTTCGGTATCCCAATAAGTGGCCCCTCCGTATTTTTCGCCGGTAAATCCTTTGGGCCCAATGTTGAGCTTGGCATTTTTACCTGTGTAAGTCTGGTATAAATGAAAAATATTGAAGCGAATACCTTGCTGAGATGCTACGTCACCTTCAATTGAGATATCTGCACTCTTCCAGATTTCAGCCCAAGCGCCTTCGTGTTCAGCGCGCAAAGTATCAAAACCTGTCGTGTAGGCATCGCGTACACGTTTGATGGCTTTTGCAGCTAATTCAAATTCTGAATGGTTGATCGTAGAAGTGACGGCAACATATTTTTTAAGCGTAAAACGCACCCCTTGCTCTAGGTAGTGCTCAAAGTTGTTTTCTACATAAAATGCGCGCTGGGCAATATTCGGATGAATGGTCAGGAGTTCTTGTTCGCGCCAAAAACTGAAACGCATGGCCGTAGCGACACAAAAATCAGTTTTTTTAGTGCGGGTACACAAAATCCCTTTCTGAAGATCCACTTTTCGGGAGTCTTCTTGCCAAAAGAATTCATCGTAGTTGGCATCGTGGTTGCTGATATTTCCGTCTAGATAAGGCGTAAACTTGACATTTCCACTGAAATTGAGGGGCGTTACGCTGTAGCTGATTGCTGCAATTTCTTCGCGCGCCATAGAGCAAAAGCGAATGCTCTCAATTTCAATTTCTTTTCCGCTGCCAAAAACAAGACGTACTGTTCTTTTGAGCAAACCTTTTTGCATGTCTAGCTCTCGGTGAAAGTATTTCACTTGCTGACTATTCAAGTCGAGTTGTTCGCCATCGATGCTGATGTCTATGCCAATCCAGTTGGTAGAGTTCACAACTTTGGCAAAATATTCTGGATAACCGTTTTTCCACCACCCAACGCGTGTTTTGTCCGGGTAGTAAACGCCACCTATATAGCTACCTTGTAAAGAAGGTCCGCTGTACTTTTCTTCAAAATTGGCGCGCTGGCCAAAAGAACCATTACCGATACTGAAAATACTCTCGGCTTGTTTTTGTTTACTCTGGTCAAATTTGCTTTCGATGATCTTCCAAGGATCAATTTCAAATAAATTACGCATATTGCTCTACTCTAAATTCAGTCAAATCGTTCAAATAAATATCTGCCATGTTTGCAATGTGGGGGTTACCTACCCCAACAGCTGTAAAACCACCTGCTTTGGCTGCGGCAATGCCAGAAGCGGCATCTTCAAAAACCATGCATACGGATGGGTCAAGTCCTAGTGCTCTGGCACCATTCAAGAAAACTTCGGGATGTGGTTTGGGGTCTTTGACACCATTTCCGTCGATCACTACTTCAAAATAAGAACGGATTTGAAGTTTGTCTAAGATGAAATTGGCATTTTTGCTCGAAGAACCTACGCCTAGGTGAATGCCCTTGGTCTTTGCGGACTTCAATAAATCTAAAACGCCTGGTAACAAGTTACTTTGATTGAGGTCTTGGATAGATTCCAAATAAAAATCGTTTTTACTGATCAACAAGTCCTCAAATTCTTCAGTAGAAATGGTTTTTGCACCTAACTCAAGTATTTTTTTGAGGGAGTCTACCCTACTTACACCTTTTAGCAGTTCATTTTCCTTTTCGGTGAAGGCGATACCCAATGAATGTGCACAGCGTTGCCAAGCCAAAAAGTGGTTGTGTTCGGTGCTGACCAAGACACCGTCGAGGTCGAATAAAAAAGCTTTCATGTTATCCACGCGTGATTTGCTTATCGGTAAGAATCAAATTGAGTAAGCCCGCCAAAACAAGAGACGAACCCGCTAACAGCATTGGTGCAATTGGACCGTCTCCAAATATTTTGGAAAGCGTATTGACACCACCTAAAGCTGCAATAATTTGAGGAATCACGATAAACATATTGAACAAGCCCATCATGAGGCCCATTTTGTTTTCATCGACGGTGCTAGAAAGCATGGCGTAAGGCATCGATAAAATACTACCCCAAGCAAAGCCAATGAGCGCAAAACACAACCAAAGGTAATCAGGACTTGGGATGAAACCCATCAGGATAAACCCAACACCACCGGCCACAAGTGAGCCTAAATGCACCCATTTGCGGTTGACACTGTATTTGGCGGCATAAAAAGTAAGCGCCAATGCAAATAGCATGGAGCTGAGGCCATAAATACCCATATTGGAGCCCACTGAATCGGCAGCGACTTGATATGCCTGATTCATTTGCTCAAAGTTGGCGCTGTTTGCTGTAGGTGCCGGCGCATTGTAAACGGTTGCCGTTAGCGCTGGCGTGGCCATACTCCACATGGTAAAAAAGGCAAACCAACTAAAAAATTGAATCAGACCTAGTTTGAGCATAGTTGGCGACATACTTGTCACCGAACTCCAAAAATCTTTGATGAAATTGGTGTTTTTCTTTTCTTTTTGGAAAGCTTCTTCATCAGAAGGCGGATACTCAGTTGTTGTAAAGATGGTGTATAGGATACTGCCGAGAAAAACTGCTGCACCTATAGCAAAGGCCACTTTTACGTTCATCGGGATGCCTTTGACAGCCGCATCTTCAGAGAAACCAAGTTTGGAAACCATCCAAGGTAAATTAGACGCAATCCAAGTGCCAATTCCGATAATAAGTGTTTGCAAAATAAACCCATAAGAACGCTGAGATTCAGGCAGTTTGTCTGCGACGAGCGCGCGAAAGGGCTCCATACTGATGTTAATGGAGGCATCTAGCATCCAGAGGAAGCCGGCTGCCATCCAGAGTGTTGGAGAATACGGAACAAAGAAAAGCGCAAGTGAACTGAGAACGGCACCAATTAAAAAATAGGGTTTGCGGCGACCAAAGCGCAAAGACCAAGTTCGGTCCGAAAGAAAACCGATGATGGGCTGCACAATTAAGCCTGTAAGCGGAGCAGCGATCCATAAACCGGGGATTTCATCAGGTGTAGCGCCGAGCGTCTGAAAAATGCGCGACATATAGCCGCCTTGGAGCGCAAAACCAAATTGGATACCCATGAAGCCAAAGCTCATGTTCCAAATTTGCCAAAACGAAAGTGTAGGTTTAGTTTGCATGGCTAGAAATGGTCTAAGGATATTATTGAACGTAGACAGCGTAGCCCCATGGAGCGAGTGTCAGCGACTGCTTATCTTTTAAAGTCTCTTTTTTGTCTGTAAAGAGGTTTCTGTAGGTACCGGCAGCCGCAGTATTCAAGGATACTTTTTGAGCTTTTGCACTTAGATTGATCATGACCAAAACTTTAGATTCGCCTTGCTCACGCGTGTAAATCAACAAATCCTTTTGATCTTTCGTGCTCAGAAATTTGGGAGCTGTTTGTTGGGTACCTACGTACAAAGCAGGGTATTTCTGATGCATGTGTAGCAAACGTGTGTAGAAATCGACGAGATCCATTTTGTCCCAGTTGATAGTGTCTTTCTCGAAGAACTTCAGGCGGCGGTCCAAAGACGTTTCCTGACCGTTATAAACCAATGGCATACCTTGGATGGTAGCGGCCATTACAGCCATGGCAAAGCGCGCCTCGCCCATGCGTTCCATTTCTGTACCATTCCAAGAGTTTTCGTCGTGATTAGAAGTAAAATTCATGTGAAAAGCACCAACAGGTAGCTGCATGCGCTCAAAATAAGCTTGCACATCGGCAGCGTTTTTCTTTCCTTTAGCTACATCGTTTAAAATGTGGTGAAACTCCCAACCGTAGGTCATTTCAAAAGCAGAATAAAGTTCTTTGCCTTCTGCTTCGGCCAACATAAAGACAGGCTTGATTTGATCTAAAGCGGCGCGTGCGGAGTTCCAGAAGTCCATAGGCACCCATCCTGCGACGTCGCAGCGATAGCCATCAATATTGAAATCGCGGACCCAGTATTCCATACAAGAGATCATTTCTTTGCGCATTTGAGGGTTGTCGTAGTTCAAATCTGCGACATCCCACCAGTCTGTACCTATTGTTGGTTGCACTTTTCCGAGTGAATCTAGCGTATACCAATCTAATTTACCTTCTTCTATCCAAAGCGCATCTGGCGAAGTGTGGTTGGCCACCCAGTCGATGATGACTTTCATACCAAGGTTGTGTGCTGCATCGACTAAATGAGCAAAATCTTCGTGGGTACCGAACTCAGGATTAATGCCGCGGTAATCGCGCACAGCATAATAGCTACCCAAACTTCCTTTTCTGTTGAGCTCTCCGATTGGGTGAATAGGCATGAGCCATAGAATATCAACACCCATTGCCTTGAGGCGTGGCAAGTGTGTCTCAAAAGCGCTAAAAGTCCCCTCAGGGGTGAATTGGCGGATATTCACTTCGTAAATAGTAGCGTTTTGAACCCACTCCGGTGTTTTGAGCTGGGCAAATGCAACTAGAGAGAAAAATCCAAATAGGATGGATAAGATTATTTTTTTCATGAGTTAAACAGTTTCAGTTTTAAGAATATATTTCAAATGGTATGCCACCAAGCCTTCTACGGGCTTTTGAATGATCGAGGCAATTTGGATTTGGAGTTCTGCTGCAGCTTGATACAATTCTTTCTCAAAAATTTTGGACAAAGAACCTACAAAATGAACTTCGGTGTTTTGGTAGTCGTCGTAACAACAAACATGCACCTTCATAAAATGCTTAAAGCCATTGAATACCATTTCTGAGAAGAAAGGATGTGCTTTGTGCTTGGCAATGAACGGCATAAATGATGCAATAAAAACATTGGCGTTGGGCTCACGGTATACGCGATCAACGATGAGGTCTTTATCGAGTTGGTAGGTTGAAATGAAGTCTGCTTCAATTTCGGCAGGCAAGTGGTGATATAGAAAAGAAGAGAGCAATTGCTTGCCAAAATAGCTGCCACTGCCTTCGTCTCCGAGCACATAGCCCAAAGCCGGAACTTCTTCAGATAAAGTAATGCCATCAAAATGACAAGAATTGCTTCCGGTGCCGATGATGCATGATATACCAGGCTTACCATTGTAAGTAGCATAAGCGCAGGCAAGTAAGTCGTGTTCTACTAAAATAGAAGCATTTGGGAAGATGCGGCGCAGGCCTTCTTCTACAATTTGATTGAGTTCTGGACTTGAACAACCAGCGCCATAAAAGTAAATACCTCTGATGCCAGCAGCTAAATCCATGATCTCTTTGTTTTTCTTCAACTCCGCCTCGATGATGTCGGCCGAATGAAAATATGGATTGAAGCCCATTGTTGAAAAAAAACTTTGGTTATTTTTGTTGTCTACTAATACCCAGTCGCTTTTGGTAGAACCACTTTCAATAATGAAATACATAGTGTGTTATAGAGTGAATGATAGCTTTGTGTCAATTTTACACTATCCAAATATATAGATAATACTTCATACGTGCAGCACAATCCCAAAAAAATCAATTCAGAACTCAATCCAAACGTATCCGTTGACTGCGTTATTTTCGGCTTTGACCTCGAACAACTTACTGTGCTGCTCATCGACCGCGGCGAGATTTCATCTGCATTTGGCCCTCGAATGGCCCTACCAGGCAACCTCATCTACGACAACGAAAACCTCGACATGGCCGCCAACCGCGTCCTAGACGAACTCACTGGCCTCAACAATATTTATTTAGAGCAAGTTGGTGCCTTCGGCGACCCCGACCGCATCCACAAAGAATCTGACCGCGAATGGCTCAAGAGTATCCGAGCGGAACCAGAAGCGCGCGTAATTACCGTGGCTTATTTTACGCTAGTCCCGATGTCCGACTACAAACCACAGGCCTCCTCTTTTGCCAAAAATGCAGATTGGGTACCGGTCAGTGAAATCAACGAACTCGCCTTTGACCACTTCGAGATTTTACAAGCGGCCAAAGAAAAACTAAAGCAAAAAATCAAAATTCAGCCTATTGGTTTCAATCTTTTGCCCGAAAAATTCACGCTAAGTCAGCTTCACCGCCTCTACGAATCTATCCTAGACAAACCCCTAGATAAACGCAATTTTAGACGCAAAATCCAAAAGCTAGACATCCTCACGAGTTTAAGAGAAAAGCAACGCGGAGTACCACATAAACCCTCCCTTTTGTACGAGTTCAACGAAGAAAAATACCAAGAACTCACCCAAACAGGTTTCGATAACTTCGGCTTCTAGGCAGTCTCTTTTTTTTATCCGAACAAAAAATCGTAATTTTCTATGGTATTTGTTACCCTAGTGTAACTTTTGCGACCAACAAATTGTTCTACTGCCGGACACAATTTTGAACCGCTCTGACTACAATACCAGTGTAGACCTCCACAGCGACGCGCTGTATAGGTTTTGTTTGCATTTCTTACGAGATGTCGAACCAGCACGAGACACCGTACAAGACTGTTTTGAAAAATTGTGGATCAACAGAAAAAGCGTCACACCAGACAAAGCAAAAGCTTGGTTGTTTACTTGTGCAAATCACCTGATGCTCAATCATGTGAAACGCAACAAAGTCAAACAACAGCATTTGGACTCGCTCGGATGGAGCAGCACAAATAGCTCAGCCAAGCACTTTGAAACCCAACAACTCATCGAATTGTTGGTCAAAGATTTGCCGGCTCTGCAAAAAAGCATTCTGTTGCTCCGAGACCTCGAAGGCTATACTTACCAAGAAATCGGCTCCATGCTCTCTTTGACGGAAGCCCAAGTGAAAGTATACCTTTTTAGAGCGAGGCTCAAAGTCAAAAAACGCGCTAACGGACAATTTGTATTGGCTTCATGAAACCTACATTAGACAACATCGATCAATGGCTATTTGATGCCCTAGAAGGCAACTTAAGCCCTGCACAAGAGCAAGCGCTCGAAGACTTCATTGCACAAAACCCAGAGTTAGAACTCGAGCAACAAGCCTGGCTCAAAACCAACTATACCGCCGCTGAGCTCACCTTTGAACCCAAAGCCGCACTTTACCGCAAAAAGAAATTTGGCTACAAACCTTTTGCCGCTGCAGCCATCCTGCTCTTGCTTTTAGCCTCTAAATCATTCATTTCAAATCAAACAAAATCTACAACTACCTCTCCTTCAACTACCTCTCCCACCAAACCGCAGCATGCTTCATCTGCTCAACAAGTAAATACCCAACAAGCAACAAGCCAACAAACAACAAACCAACAAGCTACAATTCAAACTTCTTCTTCTTCTTCTTCTTCTTCTTCTTCTTCTTCTTCTTCTTCTTCTTCTTCTTCTTCTTCTTCTTCTTCTTCTTCAATTATCGCTTCAGATCGATCTGAAATACCTTCCACAAGCGGTTCCTCTCCTTTCTCACCCTACGCTGCAAGCTCAACTGTTTCTTCCCTATCCTTTTCTTACGCCACACCTCAGGAAGCTTTTACAAGTCTTCAAACGTTGCAGGCGGGCCAAATCACGGGCTACCGCACCGATTTGCGTTTTGAAGCTTTAGCGGGTGTGCAAGCAGAGCTTGAACTCAAGAACAATTGGCGTCTACCGGCGCTACAGCGCATGAGTCAGTTTGCACAAAAAGAACTCGGTCTTAGCAACAACCAAACCTACGACCTCTTGCTTCCTGGCAAGAGCAACATAGACGCAAACATCAGCAGTGTGGGCACGCTGTCACAAACGCGTTTTCAGAGCAGCAGCATTGCTCGCGGCGGCACGTCTTCGGCGCAGCGTCTTATCGGGCAGCAATTTAGCCTCGATGGTTATTCGCGCAATTTGCGTACTGGCTTCGGCCTTCAGGGTAGCTACAAGCAATACGCAGGCGCAGCCATTACGGACTACGAAATTGGTTTGATTGCAGCACCTAAAATTTTACTCAATCGCTTTATTGTGCTCGAACCTGCTGCGCGCTTGCGCATGGGGGCGCGCTACGCCAACGCGACCAAGCTACAGGAACTCTCCTTCATAGAATTTGAAAACGCAGACCTCAGAGCCGTTCAAATAGATTCCACCCAAGCCGTTGGCCGCCGTCTGTTTTACAAAGACCTCGACCTCAGCCTTGCCATCCAAACACCTATTTTATTTGTAAGCGCCCAACTTGAAAATACTTTCAAGCATTTCAACTACGCTATGGGCAATGAACAAACTCCTAATAATAGCCGCGCATTCCAACAACTCACCGTTTCTCTCGGTACCCAATACGCATCGCGCAATGAAAAAATGCGCATTGCACCTTACATACAATTCCAATCTAACCGCTTACAAACACAATACCTTGTTGGTCTGCAGATGAATGTGAACAAATGGCAACTTGGTGCGAGCGTAGCCAACAACAAACAGTATCAAGCAGCCTTAGGTTATATCGGTAAGCACAGCGCTATCATTTTACAGAGCTGCCAGCACCAACTCCTGACGCTAAACACCCCTAGTTATTTTCATCAAGTCACGTTCCGTTTTTACTCACAACCAAGCCGCAAGGCCCGTCGTTATATCTCATTGTAATCATGAAAAAGTTCAGCTTATCTCTATTGTTCTTGTTTGGTGCCAGCAACTTACTTGCTCAAGATCCCACCTTTACTCAATTTTATTCCAACCCGGTTTACCTCAACCCAGCACTTGCTGGCTCTAGCGGCTGCCCACGTGTTGCAATCAATTACCGCAACCAATGGCCACAACTAACGGGTAATTATGTTACCTATGCTGCAGCCTATGACAGCTATTTCAAAAATATATCGGGAGGCGTTGGGCTGATTGCTCTGCACGATGTGCAAGGCCAAGGAACGATACAAACATCCATGCTCGGGGCGAGTTACTCCAACTACCTGAAAGTCAATCGCAAATTTAGGCTCATGTTTGGTGCTCAAGCCGCTTACTATCAAAAATACCTTGACTGGAGCAAGCTCACCTTTGGCGACATGATTGACCCACGCCGTGGTTTTATTTACCAAACTGGAGACGTTCCTCGAGGTAACGGACGCCGTGGCTTTTTTGATGTATCTGCAGGCATTGTGGGTTTTAGCAAGAATTTTTATTTTGGCGCAGCGTTTCATCACCTCAACAGACCTGATGAATCTATGATTTTAGGCCAATCCAAGCTCCCTATCAAAATCACGGGGCACATTGGTGCAAACATCAAACTCGGGCAGCGCGGTCGCTATTCGAGCACCACTTTTTTATCTCCCAATATCATTTACCAAAACCAAAACGGATTTCAGCAACTTAATGTTGGCGCTTATTTAAAATATGAAAGCTTTACAATTGGAGCTTGGTACCGCAACAAAGATGCCTTCATCCTGACTGTTGGCATCAATACAGACAAATACAGAATTGGCTATAGCTATGACCTAACGGTTTCTCAGCTCGGCAATGGCGTCAGTGGTGGCTCTCATGAAGTCTCGCTTGGCATCAACCTGAAATGTAAAAAACCAGTCCGCGACTTCAGACGCATTAGCTGCCCCTCCTTCTAGCCGTTTCAAAGGCTAAATGCAAATTCGTATTTTAGCCTCATGAAAAAACTTGTTATTTCACTTGCACTTTGTGCAACAAACAGCCTATTTGCGCAGCAAAACTGGCTCGGCAACACCTCTCCCACCTATGAAGAGCTCATTGCACACCTTCAGCAACTAGACCGCTCGCACAAAGAGGTCAAACTCTACAACATGGGCCCATCCGACTACGGCCAACCCATTTACTTATGTGTAGTCAACGGTCATAGAGATTCCAGCGAAACTTTTGAAAAAGCGCGTCAATCCACAACTATCCTGATCAATAATGCCATTCACCCCGGCGAACCCGATGGCATCAATGCTTGCCTGATCTGGCTCGATCAATGGATTCGCGCAGGCAAACCTCTAAAGAGTCATGATGGCGGTGATTTACCAGTAATTGCTTTTATTCCAGCCTACAATGTGGGTGGTATGTACAACCGCTCTTCTACGAGCCGCGCCAATCAAAACGGCCCAGAGGAATATGGTTTCAGAGGTTCCACAAAAAACCTAGACCTCAACCGAGACTTCACCAAGATGGATGCCGTCAATACCTACACCTTTGTCAAAATTTTTCAAGCACTCGACCCAGACATTTTCATAGATAACCACGTATCAAATGGCGCCGACTATCCTTATACGCTGACATATATCAGCTCGATGAAAGAGCGACTTGCTCCGAGTATGCAAGCCTTGACCTACGCGCATTGCATACCTACAATCAAAGATTATTGCCAAATAGGAAACTTTGAATTATTCCCGTACGTCGAATTAAAGGGCGAAACACCCGAAGAAGGTATCGTCGCTTTCAATGACCTGCCACGTTATGCGATGGGTTATGCCAGCTTGTTTCATTCTTTGTCATTTACGGTGGAAACGCACATGCTCAAACCTTTTCCAGAGCGCGTTAAGGCCACATTACAATTTATGAATGCCACTATTGCTTATGCAATTGGAAATGCAGAACGCATTGAAATCGCGCGAAAAGAAGCCATCCAATGGAGCCAAGCACAAACATATTTTCGCTTCAATTATCAGATGAACGAACAAGTAAAAGACAGCATCCGCTTCAAGGGGTACAAGGCTGTGTATCCGATACATCCCATCACTGGGCTCGCACAATTAGAATACGACCGCAAGCAACCTTATGAAAAATACATCCCTTACTACCACTTTTATATTCCACAAGACTCCATTGCTGTTCCCAAGTATTATATCGTCGGCGGACAAGAAACAAAAGTGATTGCCAGCTTGAAAGCCAACGGCGTGGAGTTTCAGACCCTTGATTCATTTGAAACCAAAACAGTCACTTGTCAATTTGTCAAGAGTTACAAGGCCCCTACCCGAC
>JACCDW011438968.1_pt1 | contig 14253 bp, 9 predicted proteins | sample 7449781 | NCBI WGS metagenome assembly JACCDW01 (sample SAMN15323449, study PRJNA562643) | freshwater metagenome | isolation source: river surface water | place: USA:Blue River Watershed | collected 2017-08-18
CCAAAGGCCTGCAAGTAAGGCACCGCATTGGCCAAGGCTTCGGCGGGCTCGGCGCCGTCCCACGCCAAGTGCGTGGCTTGCCCGATTTGCTGCAAAGCGTCACGCAAAGCGGCAGCTTCAGGCGCCCAATGGCTTTCGGCTTTTGCGGCAGTGGCCAACATGCGCTCAGACAGCAGCTGCAAACCGCGTCCCTTTTCCATCAGCACTTTTCGGCCCAACAGGTCCATCGCCTGAATGCCGTGGGTGCCCTCATGAATCATGTTTAATCGGTTGTCGCGCCAATATTGCTCTACGGGAAAGTCGCGTGTGTAACCGTAGCCGCCGTGCACTTGAATCGCCAAACTGTTGGCTTCAAGGCACCACTCGCTCGGGAAACTTTTCACGATCGGGGTCAGCACTTCCAGCAGCAAGCGGGCCACGTCGGCTTGTTCTGGGGTGCCGGTGTGCTGTTCGTCCACCAAGCGGGCGCTGTACAAAGCCAGCGCCAGTGCCCCTTCGCTGTAAGATTTTTGGGCCAGCAACATGCGCTTGACATCGGCGTGCTCAATGATGCGCACCTGGGGCTGACTGGCATCTTTGCCGCCCGCACCTGTGGGGCGGCCTTGCGGTCTGTTTTTGGCGTAGTCCAAACTGGCGTAATAGCCCGCCATGCCCAGCATGGTGGCGGCCAGCCCCACGCCAATGCGGGCTTCGTTCATCATGTGGAACATGCAGCGCAAGCCGTCGCCCGGGCGGCCGACCAAATAAGCCACCGCGCCACTGCCTGCACCGTCCAAACCGCCTCCGGTGCTGAGCACTGGGTATTTGCCTTCGCCAAAATTCAGCAAGGTGTTGGTGGTGCCGCGCCAACCGCATTTGTGGTTCAGGCCTGCCAGTGCCACATCGTTGCGTTCCCCCGTGAGCTGCCCATCAGGGCCGACCATTTTCTTGGGCACGATGAACAGCGAGATCCCTTTCACACCGGGGACCAGTTGGCCTTTGTCATCGGGAATTTTGGCCAACACGAGGTGCACGATGTTTTCGCTCAATTCGTGCTCACCCGAGGAAATCCACATCTTGTTGCCTTTGAGGCGGTAGCGTGGACCCAAGGGGTCGGCTTCAAAGTTGGCCCCATCGGGGGTGGCGCGGCTGGTGATGTCGCTGAGCGATGAGCCGGCTTGTGGCTCGCTCAAACACATGGTCCCCGAAAACCGGCCTGAAAATTCTTGCGCGGCAAACACCTTTTTTTGCATCGCTGTGCCATGCACCATGAGCAAATTGGCGTTGCCACTGGTCAACATGCCCGAACCGATGCTGACCGACGCCATGGAAAAGAAGGCATTGGCCGCCGCTTCAACGGTATAGGGCAACTGCATGCCGCCCACCTCGTAGTCTTGCGCGGCACTCAACATGCCTGACTCGGCATAGGCTTTGTAGGCATCGTGGGTGGCCTGCGGCAAGATGACTTTTTCGCCATCAAACTGAGGCTCTTGCGTGTCTACCAAACGGTTGAATGGAGCAAACTTTTCTCGTGCGATGCGCTCGCAGGTGTCGAGCACGGCATCGATCGTCTCGCGGGAGTGATCGGCAAAGCGCTCACGGCTTTGCAAGGTTTCGACTTTCAGCCAGTCGTGCAGCAAAAAATCGACAGTAGAACGCAAGCTCATCGAATCAGCCTTTCAGGTCATTGCCCTGCCCGCATGCGAGACACGATCGCAAAAAAGGGCAAAGGACATGATGCCCTTTGCCCTCGTGCGGGTCAGCCCCCCACGCGACAGTGCCTTACAGCACTTCGAAAATGCCGCAGGCGCCCATGCCGCCGCCAATGCACATGGTCACCGCCACGCGTTTGGCTCCGCGGCGCTTGCCTTCAATCAGGGCATGCCCTGTCAGGCGTTGGCCGCTCACACCATAGGGGTGACCGACAGCAATGGCGCCGCCGTTGACGTTCAGGCGGTCTGCTGGAATGCCCAATTTGTCGCGGCAATACAGCACCTGAACAGCAAAGGCTTCGTTCAGCTCCCACAAGTCGATGTCGTTGACGGTCAAACCCAAACGGGCCAAGGCTTTGGGCACGGCATACACCGGACCAATGCCCATCTCGTCGGGTTCACAGCCGGCCACAGCAAATCCGAGGAAACGCCCCAAGGGCTTGAGACCACGTTGCTCGGCCAATTTCTCGTCCATCAACACACAGGCACCGGCGCCGTCAGAAAACTGGCTGGCGTTACCGGCAGAAACCAAGCCGCCCGGCAAGGCAGAGCGCAGTCCGGCAATGGCCTCCACCGTGGTGCCTTCGCGCAGACCTTCGTCACGGCTCACCGTCACTTGCTTGGTGGTGAGGCCCATGACTTTGTCGGCCACGCCTTGGGTCACGGTGATGGGGGCGATTTCGGCATCAAATTTGCCCTCGGCCGCAGCGGCACAGGCTTTTTGCTGGCTGCCAGCACCGTATTCGTCCATGCGGTCACGGCCAATTTTGTAGCGCTTGGCCACTTGCTCGGCGGTTTGCAACATGTTCCAGTAGATTTCTGGTTTTTGCTTGGCCAAAGCCAAATCACGCATCATGTGCATGTTCATTTCTTGTTGCACGCAAGAAATGCTCTCCACACCGCCAGCCACATAGACCTGACCTTCACCCGCAATGATGCGTTGTGCGGCCAAGGCAATGGTCTGCAAACCCGAAGAGCAAAAACGGTTCACGGTCATGCCCGAGACCGAGATGGGCAGACCCGCTTTCAAGGCGATTTGACGTGCGATGTTGGCGCCTGTGGCCCCTTCGGGTGTTGCGCATCCCATGATCACGTCTTCAACTTCAGCGGCATCAATGCCGGCACGCGCCACCGCGTGTTGCACGGCGTGGCCACCCAGTGTGGCGCCATGGGTCATGTTGAAGGCCCCTTTCCAGCTTTTGGCCAGAGGGGTGCGGGCGGTAGATACGATGACTACATTCGTCATGATGAAAACCTTTCATGTGAGGCGATGGACGCGGGGTCACTCGCCTCGAAAATTAAAATTCAGTTGAATGTTTTGCCTTCGGCCACCAGACGCTGAATCAGCGGTGCGGGTTGCCAGAATTGAGCATCGTCGTGTGGGTTTTTGGCGAAACGTTTCATCGCTTCGGCCACATTGAACAAGCCGAGGGTGTCGGCATAAATCATGGGGCCACCACGCCAGAGCGGGAAGCCGTAGCCTGTCAGGTACACCATGTCGATGTCGCTGGCTTTGCTGGCGATGCCCTCTTCCAGAATGTGTGCCGCTTCGTTGACCAACGAGAACACCAGACGCTGCACGATTTCTTCATCTGAGATCTTGCGCGGTGTGATGCCCAAAGAGGCCCGGTGTTTTTCGATCATCTCGACCACCAAGGGGCTCGGAATGGCGTCGCGTTTACCGGCTTGGTAGTCGTACCAGCCCGCGCCTGTCTTTTGACCAAAGCGGCCCATTTCGCAAAGCAAGTCGGCGGTCTTGCTGTATTTGAGGTTGGGCTTTTCGGTGTAACGGCGTTTGCGGATGGCCCAGCCGATGTCGTTGCCCGCCAAGTCACCCATTCGGAAGGGGCCCATGGCAAAGCCAAATTTTTCAACCGCTTTGTCCACTTGGGCCGGTGTGCAGCCTTCTTCGATCAGGAAGCCCGCTTGACGGCTGTACTGCTCGATCATGCGGTTGCCAATGAAGCCGTCGCACACGCCAGACACCACCGAGGTCTTTTTGATTTTTTTACCAACCGCCATGACGGTGGCCAAAACATCTTTGCCGGTTTGCGCGCCGCGCACCACTTCGAGCAACTTCATGACGTTGGCAGGGCTGAAGAAGTGCATGCCAACCACGTCTTGGGGGCGCTTGGTGAAGGAGGCGATTTTGTTCACGTCCAACGTGGAGGTGTTGGAAGCCAAAATAGCGCCGGGCTTCATGACCGCATCGAGTTGCTTGAAGACGGCTTCTTTCACGCCCATTTCTTCAAACACCGCTTCGATCACCAAATCGGCTTGGCCAATTTCGTCGTAGCTCAGGGTGGTGCTCAGCAAAGCCATGCGCTCTTCGTATTTTTCGGGCTTGAGTTTGCCTTTTTTGACTTGCGCTTCGTAGTTTTTGCGAATGGTGGCGACACCGCGATCCAAAGCGTCTTGCTTCATCTCGAGCATCTTGACCGGAATGCCGGCGTTCAAGAAGTTCATGGCAATGCCACCGCCCATGGTGCCGGCACCAATGACGGCAATCGCCTTGATGTCGCGCTTGGGGGTGTCTTCGGGCACATCAGGAATCTTGCTGGCTGCACGGTCGGCCATGAAGATGTGGCGCAGTGCACGCGACTCAGGCGTGAGCATGAGGTTCATGAAAACCTCGCGCTCGTAGACCATGCCTTCTTCAAACTTTTTGGTGGTGGCTGACTCCACGGCGTCCACGCATTTGGCTGGGGCGGGCAGGTTTTTGGCCATGCCTTTGACCATGTTGCGGGCAAACTGAAAATAGGCATCGCCTTGGGGGTGCTTGCAAGGCAAGTTGCGCACCAAGGGCAAGGGCGATCCGTCCGCGTGGGCTGCGGCCACTTTACGGGCCAACGCCAAGGCTTCTTCCGGCAAGGATTCCGCTGATTTGGCCATTGCATCAAACAATTTTTGGCCGGGCAGCATGGCCAACATCTCGCTCTTGATGGCCTCGCCGCTGACGATCATGTTGAGCGCCGGCTCCACGCCCAAGACGCGTGGCAAACGCTGTGTGCCGCCTGCGCCTGGAATCAAGCCCAGCTTCACTTCAGGCAAGGCAATGCTGGTGCCAGGCGACGCAATGCGGTAGTGGCAGCCCAAGGCCAACTCGAGGCCGCCGCCCATCGCCACCGAGTGAATGGCTGCGACCACGGGCTTGGCCGAGTTTTCGCAGGCGCTGATCACGCTCAGCAAATTGGGTTCTTGGATGGCCTTGGGAGAGCCGAATTCACGAATGTCGGCACCGCCAGAAAAGGCTTTGCCGCCGCCCGTGATGACGATGGCTTTGACGGCCGCATCTTGATTGGCTTTTGCCAGCCCATCAGTGATGCCTACCCGGGTCGACAGACCCAAACCATTGACGGGCGGGTTCATCATGGTGATGACCGCGACATCGCCGTGGACTTTGTATTCAGCTGTCATGCTGCTGTTCCTTTGCGTGAATTAAAGGGGGTCGCCAAAAAAGAACGGTCGTTCTATTTTGGTGGATTGTAGTGCCTAGCGGATCGAAATTCGAGCAGATTTGTCTCAACCAAGACGAATTTCAAACTTCGAGCCACTCTTTGCGGATGTAAGTGTTCTCGCGCAGGGCTTCGGGTGTGCCTTCGAAGACGATGCTGCCGTGTCCCATGACCAAAGCGCGGTCCGAAATCTTCATGGCAATGGTCAGCTTTTGCTCAATCAACAAGACCGAGATCCCACGGCTTTTGAGTTCTTCCAGATACTGCCCCACCAACTCCACAATCTTGGGCGCCAAGCCTTCGGTGGGTTCGTCAATGATGATCAGGTCAGGATCGCCCATCAGGGTGCGACACAGCGTGAGCATTTGCTGTTCACCACCGGACAACACGCCGGCTTCGGTGTGTTCGCGTTCTTTCAGCCGAGGAAACATGGTGTACATGTCGTCAAACGACCAGCGACCATTTTGGCCACTGCGTTTTTGTCCCAATTGCAGGTTTTGGTGCACCGTCAGCTTGGGAAAAATATCCCGGTTTTCAGGCACATAACCAAGACCCAGATGGGCGATTTCGTAGGCTTTTTTGCCTTGGATGGCTTTTCCATTCCAGTCGACTCGGCCTTGGCAGTCAACCAAACCCATGATCGCCTTGGCGGTGGTGGATCGGCCCGAGCCGTTGCGCCCCAGCAAGGCCACAATCTCGCCCTTGGCGACTTCAAAACTCACGCCATGCAACACATGGCTTTTGCCGTAATAGGCGTGAAGGTTGTCTACTTGCAGCATCAATGGCCTCCCACTTGGCTGTCGGCAACGGGTGAGCCCAAATAGGCCTCTTGCACTTTGGCATTGGCCCGCACGGCTTCTGGGGTGTCAAAGGCAATGACTTCGCCGTACACCACCACCGCAATTTTGTCGGCCAGACCGAACACCACGCCCATGTCGTGCTCCACAGTCAGCAAGGTTTTTCCCACCGTCACTTCTTTGATGAGGTGGATGAATCGCGAGGTTTCGCTTTTGCTCATGCCGGCCGTGGGTTCGTCCAACAAAATGACATCCGACCCGCCTGCAATCGTGACCCCAATCTCCAGGGCGCGTTGTTCGGCGTAGGTCAAATTGACGGCCAGCACGTCGCGCTTTTTGTCCAAACGGATCATCTCGAGCAGCTGGTCGGCACGTTCATTGGCGTCTTTCAGGCCCGACAAAAACTTGAAAAAGGTGTATTTGTAGCCCAGGCTCCACAGCACCGCACAGCGCAGATTTTCGAAAACACTCAACTTGGGGAAGATGTTGGTGATCTGAAAACTCCGCGACAACCCCATGCGGTTGATCTCGTAGGGCGTCTTGTGCTGGATGGCTTTGCCGTTCAGCAAAATGTCGCCACTGGTGGGGCCAAAACGGCCACTGATAAGGTTGAACAGCGTGGATTTACCCGCACCGTTGGGGCCAATCACAGCGATGCGCTCGCCTGGCTCAACCGCCAAGTTCACGCCACGGATGATTTCGGTCTTGCCGAAATTCTTCCGCACATCTTTCAGTTCCAATGCGTAGGTCGTACTCATACTGCAGTCTCCCGGCGCTTGATTTCTTTTTCAATCTCGGTCTGGATTTCGCCCCAATCCAGAATAAATTGGCGCCTGGCCAGCTCAAACAAGCCCAAGCCGGTCAGCATGACAAATCCGGCACCAAACCAGCTGTCCAACCCCTTGGCGTTGAGCGTGGCTCCCATGAATTTGACGGTGTCACCCAAAGCCGAATTGAGTTGCAGGTGGTAGACCATCTCGATCATGGCGCCCGCGCCGGTCAGCATGACGATGGCGGTCAGGCCCAAGCCCAAATAGCTGGTCCAAATTTGGCGTAGCTTGCCAAACTTGGCAACCCGCAGGTTCATCATGATCAGGCTGGCAATGCCGCCTGGGGCGTACATCACCATGAACAAAAAGACAAGGCCCAAATAAAGTAACCAAGCCTTGGTTAACTCGCTCAGTAAGACAAACGCAATGACCATCAAGATGGCGCCGATGATGGGGCCGAAGAAGAAGGTGGCGCCGCCCAAAAAGGTGAAGAGCAAGTAAGCGCCCGAGCGCCCTGCCCCCACCACTTCGGCGGTGACGATTTCAAAGTTGAGCGCGCCCAAGCCGCCGGCAATGCCCGCAAAAAAACCAGCAATGATGAAGGCGATGTAGCGCACGCGCTGCGTGTTGTAGCCAATGAATTCGACACGCTCAGGGTTGTCGCGCACCGCGTTCAAGATGCGACCCAACGGCGTTTGGGTGAAAGCGAACATCAGGGCCACGCACACAAAGGTGTAGGCCGCAATCAGGTAATAAACCTGAATTTGGGGGCCGTAGGTGATGCCAAAAAAGGGCTCGCCTGCGACACGGTTGCCCGACACACCAGCCTCTCCGCCAAAGAACTCAGAGAACATGAGGGACATGGCAAAGACCAACTCGGCCACACCCAAAGTGATCATGGCAAACGGCGTGCCTGATTTGCGGGTAGTGACCCATCCCAGCAAGATGGCAAAGCCCATGCCGGCAACACCGCCCACGATGGGCAGCAGGCTGACCGGGATGTGCAACTTGCCCGCGGTCACCGCGTTCAATGCATGGATGGCCATGTACGAGCCCAAGCCGGTATACACCGCATGGCCAAAACTCAGCATGCCGCCCTGCCCGAGCAACATGTTGTAAGACAGGCACGCAATGACGGCGATGCCCATCTGGGCCAACATGGTGGTGGACAGGTTGCTGGTGAAGACCAGCGGGGCCGTCAGCAACACCAGGGCAAACAAGCCCCAAATGATCCAACGGCCAACGTTGTAGGGTTTGAATTTGTAGACTGCTGCCATGACTTAACCCTCGCGTGTGCCCAAGAGACCCTTGGGCCGGAAGATGAGGATCAACACCAAGAACAAATACGGCAGGATGGGCGCGACTTGCGACAAGGTGAGTTTGGCAAAAGAATTTTCTTGCGTTGCAGCCGACAGGGCCCAACCCATGTCTTTGGCAAAGGTGAGGAAGGAGTAATCAATCGCCACCGCAAAGGTTTGGATCACGCCAATCAGCAAGGAGGCCAAGAAGGCGCCTGACAACGAACCCATGCCCCCCACCACCACGACCACAAAAATGACCGATCCCACGGTGGCGGCCATGGCCGGTTCGGTCACGAAGGTGCTGCCTCCGATGACACCAGCCAAGCCAGCCAGACCCGTGCCAGCACCAAACACCAGCATGAAGACGCGCGGCACGTTGTGGCCCAAGGCTTCAGCCATTTCGGGGTGGGTCAAGGCGGCTTGAATCACCAAACCGATGCGGGTGCGGGTGAGCAACAGCCACAAAGAAATCAGCATCAACAAGGCCACCAGCATCATGAAGCCCCGCGTGGCTGGAAATGGTGAGCACACCACGCGAACGGCTGCGTCGGTGGCCGCGCACAATTCGGCCGGCGCCGATCCCCAGACGAGACTCAAGCCATTCACCGAGTGGTTGATGAGGGTGAAAGCGGAGCTGCGAAGAATTTCGGGCGGCGGGAACTCGACGGCGGTTCGGCCCCAAATCAATTGCACCAATTCCAGTGCGACATAAGACAAGCCAAAAGTCACCAGCAACTCGGGCACATGGCCAAAGGGGTGCACTTTGCGCAGGGTGATGCGTTCAAAAAGCGCGCCACAGGCGCCCACCATGAGCGGGGCCAGCACCAGTGCGGGCCAAAAACCGATCCAGCCAGACAAGGTGTGGCCGAAATAAGCGCCGATCATGTAAAAGCTGGCGTGCGCAAAATTCAACACGCCCATCATGCTGAAAATCAGGGTCAGCCCTGAGCTGAGCATGAAAAGCAACAGCCCGTAACTGAGACCGTTGAGCATGGAGATGATGAAAAACTCCATAAATACTGACACTTTCCAGGCTCTGCAGGAGCCTAACTTCGTTACCGAAAGTGGGTTGGCAAATTCAACCCGAGACTAAGAGCGACTCACAGACAAAACAATGGCCCGATCACTGGCGTGACTATCGGGCCACTGTACCCATGCAAAAAGACCAGAGCGGCCACCCTGCAAATCAGCTTTGCAGGGCTGGCGATCTTGCCTTAGCCTGGGCGCTTCATCTGGCAGCTGGTCGGTGTGCTCGACACATAGGAAGGGAATTCCTTCACGGGTGCCAAAGTCATGCCGGTGTTTTCAGGGCTGTAGGGGAACTTCTTGTCGGCTTTTTGCCAAACCGTCATGTACAGCGGCTGTTGCAACTGGTGGTCAGTTTTGCGAATCTGCACTTCACCGTGGTAGCTCTTGAAGGTCAGGCCTTCCAGGGCTGCAGCCACTTTCACAGGGTCGGTCGATTTGGCTTTGGCCATGGCCTCACCCAAAGCGGTGTAGATCGAAATCACCGAACCGGTGTAGAAGTCGTCATTGAATTTGGCCTTGAACTCGGCCATCCATTTGGCCATGTCACCACCCATGTTGTAGTGGTTGTAGGCAATTTGGAAGACGCGGCCAGCAGCGCTTTGGCCCAAGGCGGTTGGTGTGCCGGTGACGCCGGTGTAGTAGGTGTAGAACTTGCCGTTGTAACCACCTTCGTTGGCCGCTTTAACGAGCAAGGCCAAGTCAGAGCCCCAGTTGCCGGTGATCACCGTGTCGGCGCCAGAGGCTTTGATTTTGGCGATGTAAGGCGAGAAGTCACGAACTTGTGCCAAGGGGTGCAGGTCTTCACCCACGATTTGGACATCGGGACGCTTGCGTGCCAAGTTTTCCTTGGCGTACTTGGCGACTTGGTGGCCGTGCGAGTAGTTCTGGTTGAACAGATAAACCTTTTTGATGTCCTTGTCGTCCTTCATGAAGGTCGTCATGGCCTCGATCTTCATGGAGGTGTCGGCATCAAAACGGAAGTGCCAGTAGCTGCATTTGCTGTTGGTGAAATCGGGGTCAACCGCTGAGTGGTTCAGGAAAATGATTTCCTTGCCGGGGTTGCGTTCGTTGTGCTTGTTGACCGCTTCGATCAAGGCACCAGCCACCGAAGAACCGTTGCCTTGGGTGATGTAACGCACGCCTTGGTCCATGGCGGCCTTGAGGGCGTTCAAGCTCTCAGCAGGGCTGAGTTTGTTGTCGATGCCAATGACCTCGAATTTGACGCCTGCAGGATTGGTTTTGCTAAATTTTTCGGCAAAAAACTGAAAGCTCTTCAGTTGGTTGCTGCCCACTGGGGCCATCAAACCCGACAAAGGATCGATCCACGCGATTTTGACGGTCTCGCCTTTTTGGGCCATAGCCCCCATGGAACAAACCGCAAAGGCGGCAGCTGCAATCAAACGGGTGGTGGTTTTCATTCAAGGTCTCCTGCGTTGTGAATCAGAACTTCGTCAGCGTAACCGCTGAAATGTGAAATGCGCTCGGGGTTTGCACCTAAGACATATCACCCGCGCGACTCTTTTTTTGCACGGGCGTGGTGAACATCAAATGCCGGGCAAAACATAGTCGGCCAACATCTCGCGCAGACGCGTTTTCAGCATCTTGCCGGTGGCCCCAAGTGGGATGGCATCCACGAACACGACGTCGTCTGGAATCTGCCATTTGGCGGTTTTACCGTCATAAAACTGAATCAGTTCATCGCGCGTCAATGGGCTGTCTGGGCGCTTGACGACACACACAATGGGCCGCTCGTCCCACTTGGGGTGGCGCATGCCAATGCAGGCGGCCATGGCCACTGACGGATGAGCCATCGCGATGTTTTCAATGTCAATGGAGCTGATCCATTCGCCGCCAGACTTGATAACGTCTTTGCTGCGGTCGGTGATTTGCATGAAACCATCGGCATCAATCGTGGCCACATCACCGGTCGGAAACCAGCCCTCCACCAAGGGGCTACCGCCTTCTTGCTTGAAATACGAAGCAATCACCCATGGGCCTTTGACCAACAAATCGCCAGATGCCTTGCCATCGTGGGGCAGCGTTTTTCCAGCGTCATCCACAATTTTCATGTCGATGCCGTAAATGCAACGCCCTTGTTTCATGCGCAATTTCATTTGCGCTTCAGCGGGCAGTGCGAGGTGCTTGTTTTTCAGCGTGCAGACGGTGCCCAGCGGGCTGAGCTCGGTCATGCCCCACGCATGCAAAACATCGACGTTGTAGTCTTGCCTGAAGGCATCGATCATGGCGGGCGGGCAAGCCGAGCCGCCAATCACTGTTCGATTCAGATGGCTGAACCGCAGACCCGCCGGCTTCATGTGTCCCAACAACATTTGCCACACCGTGGGCACGCCTGCGGCAAACGTCACGCGCTCCGCCTCAATCAGTTCGTACACCGATTTGCCATCCAAAGCCGGTCCGGGAAACACCAGTTTGGCGCCCGCGATGGCCGCGCTGTAGGGAATGCCCCAGGCATTGACGTGGAACATGGGCACCACGGGCAAGATGGCATCACGGGCCGAAATGCACATCGAGTCGGGCAAGGCCGCAGCGTAGGCGTGCAAAACGGTGGACCGGTGGCTGTACAAAGCCCCTTTGGGGTTGCCCGTGGTGCCGCTGGTGTAGCAGAGACTGCAGGCGGTGTTTTCATCCAGCTGCGGCCAATCGTAGGTGGTGGCTTGTCCACCAATCCACGCTTCGTAACTCACCAAATGGGGAATGCCGGTATCCGCTGGCAGTTTGTCGGCATCGCACAGGGCCACAAATTGGGTCACGGTGGGGCACTTGGCATGAATCGCCTGAACCAAGGGCAGAAAAGTCATGTCAAAACACAACACGTGGTCTTCGGCGTGGTTCACGATCCAGGCCAATTGCTCGGGGTGCAGGCGGGGGTTCAAGGTGTGCAAAACGCGCCCCGACCCGCTCACGCCAAAGTAAAGCTCCAGGTGTCGGTAACCGTTCCATGCCAAGGTGGCGATGCGTGCGCCTGCAGGTGTTTTTGTGGCGTCCAGTGCATTGGCTGCTTGTCGTGCGCGGCGAGCCACGTCGGACCATGTGGCGCGGTGAATGTCGCCTTCAACACGACGTGAAACGACCTCACTGTCCCCGTGGTGCTTGTCTGCAAACTCAATCAACGAAGAAATGAGCAGTGATTGCTGTTGCATCAGTCCCAGCATGAAGGTCTCCTTTTTTGTTGTCTCGATAAACCAGCCAAATCATTGTGCACGCGACCGAATCAATAAATCCCCAAAAACCCGCCTTTGCGAGGGTCCTTGTCAACAGCGTGACAATGCACAGCTATGGATTTGTCCCCGCAGCCCACATTTACCGCCTCTGAAGGGCAGACATTGCTCACTTGGACCCACCGGTTAACACAACTGGGCCCCCGTTTTTTCACGCGATTGCAGCCGTCACCCGTGGCGGCGCCTCGTTGGGCTGCTTGTAACCACGCTTTGTTGCAGTCCTTGGGTTGGCCCGAAGGCCTGTTTGATGACGCGCAGTTGCCCGCATTTGCTGGCAATGCCGTGCTGCAAGGCTCAGACCCCCTGGCCACCGTGTACAGCGGGCACCAGTTTGGCCAATGGGCCGGGCAATTGGGCGATGGGCGCGCCATTTGGTTGGGCGAAGCGGCATCGCGCATGGGCCCGCAAGAAATTCAACTCAAAGGCGCAGGCCGAACGCCCTACTCCCGTGGCGGCGATGGCCGGGCCGTTTTGCGCTCGAGCATTCGAGAATATCTGTGCAGCGAAGCCATGCATGGTTTGGGTATTCCCACCACACGCGCGCTGTGCCTGGTGGCCTCACCCGAACCGGTGCGGCGCGAAGAAATTGAAAGCGCAGCCGTGGTGACCCGCGTTGCCCCCAGTTTTTTGCGCTTCGGACACTTTGAGCATTTTTCAAGCGCATCGCAGATCGACGAATTGCGTCAGCTGGCCGACCATGCCATTGCCCACCACCTGCCCGAGTGCCTGAAGCGTCAAACCCAGTGGCAAGGCAATGTTTACGCCGCCTTGCTCGACGAAGTGCAAGACCGCACCGCCCATTTGTTGGCCCAGTGGCAAGCCGTGGGTTTTTGCCATGGGGTCATGAACACCGACAACATGAGCCTGCTGGGCTTGACGATTGACTACGGTCCCTTCCAATTTTTAGATGGGTTCAACCCCGCCCATATTTGCAACCACTCAGACCATCAAGGCCGCTATGCCTATGGCCGACAGCCCAATGTGGCGTACTGGAATTTGTATTGTCTGGCGCAAGCCTTGGCGCCGTTGATCGATGACGAGGCCATGACGCTGCAAGTGTTGGAAGGTTACAAAACCCTGTTTCCCCGCTATTTGGGGGATGCCATGCGGGCCAAACTGGGCTTGACCGGGGCACTCGCGCCCGAGTCAGAGCGTGAAACCGATTGGACCTTGGTAGAAGACTTGCTGCAATTGATGGCGGCTGAACAGGTGGATTTCACGCTGTTTTGGCGTCAACTCAGCCAAGCGGTGGTACACCAAGCCACCTTGCCCACACCGACCCCTGAGGGCTGGCAGGCGGCGACTGATTTGTTGCTCGACCGTCCGCGTCTGCTTGACTGGTTGCAACGCTACACGGTGCGTGCCGGGCATGCCCATTTTGGCGAGATGGGCCAACACATGTTGCGCACCAACCCCAAGTTTGTGCTGCGCAACCATTTGGCTGAAACGGCCATTCGCCAAGCCAAACTGGGCGACTTTTCTGAAATCGAAACCCTTCACAACTTGCTAAAGTCGCCCTACGACGAGCACCCCGGCTTTGAAGCCTATGCCGGTGTGCCCCCCGACTGGGCGGCCCAACTTGAGATCAGTTGTTCATCATGACCAAAATTCAAAAATCCGATCAAGAATGGCGCGACTTGCTGGCCGCCAAAGGGGCCGAACCCGTGGCCTTTGCGGTCACACGCCAAGCCGCCACCGAGCGCCCATTCACGGGCAAATACGAAAGCCATTGGGCCCAAGGCAGTTACCGCTGTGTTTGTTGCGACGCCGAGTTGTTTCAATCGAGCACCAAGTTTGATGCCGGATGCGGTTGGCCCAGTTTTTCAGAGGCCTCTGTGGAAGGGGCCATTGAAGAGCGGGTGGACACCTCCCACGGCATGCGGCGCGTTGAAACCGTTTGCGCGCAGTGCGGTGCGCACTTGGGCCATGTCTTTGAGGACGGGCCAGCCCCGACCGGCTTGCGTTACTGCA
>JACCDW010157387.1_pt1 | contig 14248 bp, 11 predicted proteins | sample 7449781 | NCBI WGS metagenome assembly JACCDW01 (sample SAMN15323449, study PRJNA562643) | freshwater metagenome | isolation source: river surface water | place: USA:Blue River Watershed | collected 2017-08-18
AAGCGTTTTAACAGCGATTCGCGATCCAATGGAACAAAATCCTCATGAAGCGCCCAAGCTTCATTGTAAATGCTTACAAAATCGGCAACGTATTTCTCCAACTTGCCGAAATCTAAAAATTCAAAACGATATTCAGCATTGCCCATTGCACGCTTCGCAATGGCACTAAAACGTTCATAATTGAACTCGTCTAACGTAATATCATACGTTGTTTGCTCTATCTCGCGCTCATACCCTCGTCCCTCAATGAAATTCTGATAATAATGAGGATTGTAATTCTCTAAATACGACGGTTTTCTGTCGCCATGAATGAGCAAACCCCAAAAACTATCCCGATCGCCAAAGTTTACCGGAGCCATTATCTTTTCACATCCCTTCTCCCTTAACCAATTTTCGGCCGTTTCAATCAAGACATTCGCATAACTTTCTTGGTTGATCACCTCAAAAAAGCCCCATCCACCCGCTGGTTTTCCATGCTTCATTTCATAAAATGCAGCAATTCTACCCACACAAACCTCATTTTCTATCAACAACCATCTCTCCGCTTCACCTTGCTTAAATCTCTTGTTTTTTGAGGGATCAAAAACAGCCTCTACGTCATCCGTGATGGGCATTACATAGTTTTCATCCGTCAAATAAATAGAATTGACCAAATTGTGAAATTCGCGAATCTGTTTGGCGTTGTTGTGACTAATTTTAACGATTTCCATTGTCTAAAGAAATTTGTTCATCTCCGGGCATATAACCCACATATGTCAAAATAAATTGAAACATTTCATCCGATGCGCGCATGCTCGAACCCCCATATTCCAAACGCTCAGACACCATTTGTGGTGGTCGATTCGGATTGTTAGGATTATTCGTGGTATTGTCGAACTCAGCAACCGCATAAATGGTGCTCCCTCTTGGAATGTGAACCATCTTCTTAAATGTATAAAAATATTGCCACTTAAAATTCCATTTTGGAAGGTGTATCAATCTCACCGTATCGCCATTGGGCTTGATTGCATAGGCGATAAACGATTTACCCAACAAATGCAAATGCGGATTAACCGTGAGCACCGAAATATCCTCTTCAATGGTAAAATGCGTAACATGTTTTGTGATTTTATTTGGAGGGATGTTCAACGGAGGAACAATTTTACTCACCCCATTGGTTCCCAACATCAACTCTCCCAATCCTCTTTTGGGAGGAACGTTTGTAAAAAAGATATTGATTTTACTGGCATCAATCACCGTTTTTGAACTAGGTCCGTAATGCACGTCGTTCCCAACAATGGTAAACGCTCCCGACACTGGTATGGTACCAATTCCCTCAGGATACATCACCCCTTTCACCCCTGGCAAATAGTTCACCACCGAATGAATACGCTCAGGAATGGAGCCGTCCGAGTTCAACAAACTCTTTTGATAGGCCATCACTTGCTTGGTTTCTCTGGGATTAACTCCTGTTTGATTCGGAGTAATTTCAATTTTAAATGGATTGATTTGTATGTTTTTAGCCATTTGTCCCTCATAATGAATCAAATGACCATTGAAGTGATGCAACAATTTCTGCTGTCCAGGCACAAATTCAATGGCCCTAATGTATTTGGGATGTGGCTGATTGTAAGTCACTTTTGAATAAAAAAACCGATCTAAATCTCCTGCTTTCAATAAAACGGTATCCAGCGATAAAACCAAATCTGGCTTACCTAAATTGCTTTCATAGGTCGGAATATTTTTGAACGCATTTTTAGAATTGCTACCTTCGGGACAACCATTTTTCACCCAGCGTTGAATGAGGTTAATTTGAGACTGACTTAAATAATTTTCACCTACGTAATGTTGGTAATTCGGATCTGCGGGCCAAGGCGGCATGATTCTCGCAGCAGTAACTTTTGCAATGGTTTTAGCCTTGTTTTTCACCTTCTCAAAACTGGTTAATGTGAAAGGGGCTCCTCCTCCATTTCTGTGGCAACGAACACAATGATTCACCACAATTGGCGCAATATGTTCTGTAAACGTAGGATTTTCAACTGCATCCAATTGACTTTCCCTAGACACTTGTGTGCAAGCAAAAACGCCAACAAATAAGATCAAAGCAATTAAAATGCGATTCATGTGGTCAAAATTAAGGTTTTTTAGGGAATTCAATGTAGCAACCTTTTGCCGCAGTTTGAGAAATTTCAACAGGTTTGTGTTCGCGGAGTTGTTGAAGGGCATTTTTTAAAAATTCATCTGACTTTTCTGGCCTAAAATGCATGGCCGACAAATCCTTCACACGGTTATCAATGGCACCAGAATACTGAATTTTTCCTTGTGCATTCAATATTGCAACCTCTGGAAACATCGTCAATCCAACGGATTTCACAACATCCAAAGCATCCATTTCGATGGCTGAAATATTTGATTTTCCAGCATTCACAAAAGTTGAGTCGAAGAAATCCCATTTCTCAGAATCATTCACTTTCAATAGTATACATTGAAAAGAATCTTTGGACAAACTCTGAAACAAATCTTTTAAAACGGAAGTATATAAAATGCAAACGGGACATTCGTTTGAATAGGTCACCACAACAGTAAAGGGTTTTTCTTTTACCTTTTCATTGAATTTAGACACTGCATCTTGGGATTTTGGACCAACACAAGCTGCAAGCAATAAACACAATATACAAAATAAAAGTCTCATTTACAACTGTTTGGCTTTGGCGTAATCCCACAAAATCATACCGCAAGTTACGGCAACATTGAAAGAATGCTTGGTGCCAAGTTGTGGAATTTCGAGACAGGCATTGCATTGATCTATAACATCTTGCGACACCCCGTCAATCTCATTGCCCATAACAAACGCAATGGGTTGATTTGGATATTCTATATTTTTGAGGGACACCGACCCTTCTGCTTGCTCAATGGCATACACAAAATAGCCTTGTTGTTGCAATGATTTTACAACTTCCAGGGTAGATTGATGGTATTCCCAAACAACTGATTTTTCGGCGCCAATGGCGGTTTTTGTAATTTCACGATGCGGCGGACAACCGGTGATTCCACACAAATACATGGTTTTAACCAAGAATGCATCGGAGGTTCTAAACATCGAACCCACGTTATTCATGCTTCTAACATTGTCTAAAACCAAGCAAATTGGCCATTTTTCAACCGATTGAAACTCTTCAACAGACAGCCTTCCCAATTCTGTGGTTTTTAATTTTCGCATTTCTGCAAATATACGAAGTGAAATTTGTTGAATAAAGGGGGAAAACTGATTGTTTTTCATCGACCTTCACGTATTATTTTCGTATTTTATATGTCTGGAAAATCTACCGCCGAAAAAGAAACCCCTCTGATGAAACAATACAATCAGATTAAAGCCCAATATCCGGGCGCAATCTTGTTGTTTAGAGTGGGCGATTTTTACGAAACTTTTAGCGACGACGCTCGCGTTGCCAGTAAAGTTCTCGGAATTATCTTAACCAAAAGAAGCAATGGTTCTGCTTCAGAAATGGAATTGGCCGGATTTCCACACCATTCTTTAGATACCTATTTGCCAAAATTGGTCAAAGCAGGCTATCGTGTGGCCGTTTGCGACCAACTTGAAGATCCTAAAGCAACCAAAACAATCGTCAAACGTGGCGTTACCGAATTGGTGACACCCGGCGTGAGCTATAACGATAAAGTGCTAGAGTCTAAAGAAAGCAACTACCTCGCGTCCCTCATGAAAATGAATGATGTTTGGGGACTTTCGCTTTTAGACATTAGCACCGGCGACTTCCAATGCACCCAAGGCGATCCAATGTTTGTTCAAAAAATGCTCAGCGGATTTAAGCCAGCAGAATGGGTTTTGCCTAAAAAAATTAGTACCGAAGCTTTTGAAACCTTCGGCAAACCTAGCTCCTACCAATTTTTAGAAGACTGGGTTTATCAAATTGAATATTGCGAAGAAAAACTAAACCGACAATTCAACACCAAAACGTTGAAAGGATTTGGAATTTCTGATCTTCAGAGTGCCATTCTTTCGGCTGGCGCAGCCTTACAATACCTCGAAAATACACATCATACCAACACAGGACATATTCAGAAAATATCACGTCTCGATGAAACTGCTTATGTTTGGCTCGACGGATTTACCATTCGAAACTTAGAATTGGTGAGGCCAATTTATCCTGAAGGGAAAAGTTTAATGGAGGTTATCGACAATACTTCAACCCCCATGGGTGCCAGATTGCTGCGCAATTGGGTCTTACTCCCTCTGAAAAACAAAGATTTGATTGATTACCGATTAAACTTGGTGGAAACATTTACCCAAAACCAAGTTTTACTCGTGCACAGTGCCAACAAACTCAAAGACATTGGCGACTTGCAAAGATTGATTTCTAAAGTAGCACTTAAACGCGTGAATCCTAGAGAGTTACTGCATTTAAGTCGTTCATTAGAAGCCGTTACAAATTTAAAAGAAACCTTCTTAGAATCTGGGTTCCCAGTTTTGGCGGAAGCCGCAAAAAGGATTTCTGAACATGGTTCTTTACGACATATCATAGACACTCAGATTTCCGAAAACGCGCCAATGGTTGTGAGCAAAGGTGGAGTGTTTTTATCGTCGGTTCATTCTGAACTAGCCGAATTGCGCGATTTGACCACCAATGGCAAAGATAAACTCATTGAAATTCAACACCGTGAGAGCGAAGAAACAGGAATTCCTTCCTTAAAAATTGGGTTTAACAATGTGTTCGGATACTATTTGGAAGTCACCAATGTTCACAAAGATAAAGTTCCGGAAAGATGGATTCGCAAGCAAACTTTAAGCAATGCCGAGCGATATATCACCCCTGAACTCAAAACTTACGAAGAAAAAATACTATCAGCCGAAGACAAATCATTGGCCTTAGAAGCTCAACTTTGGGAAAGTTTAATTGAAAATATCTCTCAAATGGTGCATCCAATTCAAAACGATGCTGCAATGGTTGCAGAATGGGATGTATTGGTAGGGTTTGCGCAATTATCCATCGAGAAGAACTACTGTAAACCTTCTGTTCATGAGGGACTTGGGCTAGAACTTAAAAATTGCAGACATCCTGTGATTGAAAGTCAAATGCCACCAGATCAAGCATATATACCAAACGACATATCCCTGAATAATTCCGACCAACGCATGGTAATTCTAACGGGTCCCAATATGAGTGGTAAAAGTGCAATTCTAAGACAAACTGCACTTTCGGTGCTCTTAGCACAAATTGGTAGTTTTGTGCCTTGTAGCAAAGCAGAAATTGGCCTCGTAGATAAAATTTACACCAGGGTTGGTGCCAGCGATAACATTAGTTTAGGTGAAAGTACATTCATGGTTGAAATGAGTGAAACTGCAAGCATTTTGAACAATATTAGTGAAAGAAGCTTGGTGCTTCTCGATGAAATTGGAAGAGGAACAAGCACTTACGACGGTGTGAGTTTGGCATGGAGTATCGCAGAATTTCTGCAAAGCCATCCTTTAAAACCTAAAACATTGTTTGCCACACATTACCATGAATTGAATGAACTCGAAGAAAAGGCTGAAGGCATCAAAAACTTCCATATTGAAATCAGAGAACAAGCCAATACCATCATCTTCTTGCGCAAACTCAAACGTGGCGGAAGTGAACATAGTTTTGGTATCCATGTGGCACAATTGGCTGGAATTCCAAACACTGTTTTGTTGAGAGCTTCTGAAATATTAACCTCGTTGGAAAAATCGAGAACCCAGCAAAACCAGCGCCAGTCGCTCAAACAAATGGAAACCAAACCAGTTTACCAAATGAACATGTTCCAAACCGACGACCCCATGTTCACAGAACTCAAAAAAGCCTTAAACCAAATAGATATCAATTCTATCACCCCGGTTGAAGCTTTATTGAAGTTGCAGAATATGAAGAAGTTGATTCATTAGAGTTTATAGGCTTATAAGCTTATGGGCTTACCCGAATCCTAAAAACCTTTAAACCCCCAAAAGGAGGCTTATTGAAAAAATGTAATTTGATTGAATTCATTGTATGATTATGAGTGAGTTCAAGCTCCAATAATCCTATAATCCAATAAGCCTATAATCTAAAAAGAATAATTAACCCCCAACGCCGGTAAAAATGGCAATTGGTCTACCCTTTGGTTTTTAATTCGGTCGAAGTAGAAAATATTGTTTCGATCGTAAACGTTTGTGATACTTAAAATTGTATTGAATTCACGTTTGTTCGACAATTTCCAGGTTCTCTTTATAGAAAAATCCAAACGGTGGTAATACGGCAAACGGCCTTGATTTATATCAGCATAAACAATGCCCAATTGTCCGTTTCCTTGGGTATAATCAGATCCAATTCCAGATTTGAAATCGTACTTCTCATAATATCCTTGGGTTTGGGTAAATGGAAATCCACTACCAAAATTCCATCTTAACGAAATTTCTGTAGGGTTCTTTTTATCAAACTCATATGAAACCATGGCATTGGCATTGTGTCGACGGTCGAATATTGGCTGATAGGTTTTATACCCATCGTAACGATTCACCCACGACAATGAATAAACCATCCAAACATACCAACCTTTATGACTGTATTTGTAAGAGATATCACCACCATAAGCATTTCCCGTTTCTACGATGAAATTCTGACGTAACCTTTCGGGTTTATCTTGGTTAAATTCATCATCTTCAAATAATTTATCGCGGTTGATATTGGTAATTTGAGGAAAATATTTAATGAACCCTTCTAAGTTTAACGTTTGATGTTTGGTCAGTTTATAATCGAACCCTGCAACCATGTGATTCGACTTTTGCAAACTGTGTGTCAATGGTTTGCCATCGAACGTTTTTGGAAGATTGTCGGGGCCTGATAAAAAGCCATAGAATAAATTTACCACATCTCTATCGCTAATTGCCGATAGTAGGTTTTGAGAATACATTCCAGCGGCAAATTTAATTCCTAAACGAGGGCCAGGCATGAATCTGATTTGGAAACGCGGCTCTAAACTTTGATTTCCTAAAGATGCATAATATTGACCACGAATACCAAAATTGGCAATGAAGTATTTTCTCACAAACTTATAGTTTGCAAAACCATTCATTTCGGTGGTACTTTCATCTTGATTGATTGAGCGTCCGTTTGAATTTACAATGTTAAAGATGGTTCTAAAACCGTTGATTTCAATTCCCCATTTTAGTTCATCCTTTTTGAAATTGTATGAAAAATTCATACCCAAATTAAATCCACCAATACTACTTGAGCGGGGATCTCCATTTGTTTCAATTTGTTTAATCCCATAATCGCTGTAAAGAAAATAGCCATCAACCCTTGTTTTTGCTTGTTCAGGAACCACTAAAAATTTCCCTCCAAAACCAATAGATTGCCATCCATAACTTGTTGAATTCGGAAAATCTACATTATCAGTGTAATTGAAAGCATACAATTTTGTATAGCCACCGGTAGATGAGTTGCTGCTAAATTTAATAAATAAATCGCCAAATGTATACGGTAATTTTGAGGGATTGGCGTATGGGTAAAATATTTTAGATGAATGCTTTAAGTAAGAATTCTTATATGAAACGGCAAAACTTGAATTCCCTTCGCCGGCTTTGAATTTTTGCAGGGGTCCTTCCAAAAGAATTTTCGATGAAAAAGTATTCATTCCCAATTTCCCTCTCAATCGATTACGGTCTCCATCCCTCGTTTTAACATCTACAACTGCAGAAATTCTTCCTCCGTATTCTGCTCCAAATCCAGCCGAATATACATCGGTTGTTTGAATCAAATCGGTCTCAAAAACACTAAACAAGCCAATTGAGTGAAAGGGATTGTAGATGGTCATACCATCGAGCATCACTTTATTCATAATTGGTGAGCCACCCCTGATATAGAGCTGACCGCCTTGATCTCCGCTAAAAACAACTCCAGGTAAAATTTGAAGGTATTGAATGATATCTGGTTCTGCACCCACCGCAGGCATTTTTGTTAACGTTTTCGCATCAATTGTTTGAACAGCAATTTGAGGGTCTTTATTTTTACCTTTTACATTAATTTCAACCTCTTCAATCAGTTGAAGTTTTGCCAAATAGAAATCTTTTCGGGCAATTGAATTAGGATATACGTTTGCAACGGCAACAGTGGTATCATAACCATTGGCTATGCAAAAAACACGGTAACGACCTACTGGTACGTTTGTTACAGCGAAAAAACCATCGGCATCGGATGTTGCAGTGCGGTTAATTTCGGCAACCCAGATATTTGCCGATTGAATTCGGTCGCCATTTTCTCCATTGTAAATAAACCCTCTAACTTCTCCATATTCAACACTTTCTGCATTTTTTCCATTGTTTTGCGCTTGAATTTGCACAAAAAATATGAGCGTTAAAACAACCGCAAACCACTTTTTCATATAAAGTTACGAAAATAAGCGAATATTCTGATAATTTAATTCAAAAGGATTACTAATTTTGCAAACAATGGTTTATCGCTTTAAAATTTGGTTCGAACACCAAGATGATATCATTAGATGGATTGATGTAAAACCATCTACGACCTTCTTTGACTTCCACAATGCTATTCAAGATGCAATTGGATTCGACAAAAAAGAATTGGCTAGCTTCTATGTTAGCGACAATAAATGGAAACGTTTATTCGAGATTATGCTTGAAGACATGTCTGATACTGATCATTCAGATGAAGGAATACCAGTTATTCTTATGAAGGATGCAAAGTTGCGTGAATACGTAAACGATCCACACCAACGTTTTATCTATGTTACGGATTATTTGGCCAATTGGACACTCTTCTGTGAATTGATTTCAATTGCCGATACGAACGATAAAATCACCTATCCTAACCTCTTCAAATCTGAAGGAAAGGCTCCACGTCAAAGAGAGGATAGCAAATTTAAATTGCTCGATGACAATGAATTTGACGCACTTGCTGCCAAAATTTTAGCATCTAAAGGCATTAAAAACGAATTAAGCGAAGAATTAAGCGAATTGGAAGTTGATGACGACGATGATGACGAGGAAGATGAAGATGAATTAGGATTCAATTCATACGGTGACAGCACCGATGAAATGGATATGGATGGCTTCGGTGAGGACAAACAACCTTAATCAATGTCGGGGCAAATCATTGTCATTGGTGGCCCTACCGCCTCTGGGAAAACAAAATTAGCCATTGATGTTGCCAAGAAACTTGGTACCGAAATTATCAATGCCGATTCCCGCCAAGTATACAAAGAGCTCAACATTGCTGTGGCCAAACCTTCGCAACAAGAGCTCGATTCTGTAAATCATCACTTTGTTTCCAACGTGAGCATTCACGACCATTTTTCTGCTGGCGATTATCAAAAACAAGGACAAATTGTTCTGAATCAAGTACTCAATCAATTCGGCTCTGCTGTGATTTGTGGTGGCACAGGTTTATATATCAAGGCCCTTTTGGAGGGACTTGATGCATTGCCCGAAATTGACGAAGATCTCAGAATTGCCATTGAAAATCAATTTCTAGAGAAGGGATTATGGTTTGTGAAAGAACAACTGTTGGCGCTTGATTCAAACGCGGCTGAATTTGTAAAGCTCGACAATCCCTCAAGAGTCAAAAGAGCCTTAGAATTGGTGATACAGTCTGGAAAACCATTAAGTGAAATATACAAAAAAACGAGCACAATTCCTAACAATACCAATATCAAGCATTTTTGTATCGATATGCCAAGGCATCATTTATACAATAGAATCAATCAAAGGGTTGATGCAATGGTTCAAGAAGGACTCATTGAAGAGGCACGCAACTTGTTTCAATTCAAAGAATTAAAAGCGCTTCAAACCGTTGGATATAATGAATTATTTGATTCTTTTGAAGGAAATGATTCTGAAATTGAAGCCATTGACAAAATCAAACAGCACACCCGAAATTATGCCAAAAGGCAAATTACGTGGTTTAAAAATCAATTTTCATCTAATTGGGTTTCTCCTGAAGCCGCCTTACACACTATATTTGCAGAAACATGAACGAAGCACTCATTAGTTTACTTACATTAACCATTTTAGAAGTGGTTTTGGGAATTGATAACATCATTTTCATTTCAATTTTAGCAGGAAAAGTTCCAGCAGACCAACAAAACAAAGCCAGAAACTATGGACTTATGTTGGGTATGTTTGTACGTATTATTTTATTGTTTGGATTGAACTTTATACAACAACAAAGCCAACCATTGTTCAATCTTTACAACCATGGAATTAGTGGTAAAGATCTATTGCTCATTGTTGGAGGATTATTTCTGCTCTATCAAAGTGTTCATGAAATTCATGAAAAAATGAAAGGAGTTCAAGAAGAAATTAAAGATAGAACCTCGGCTAAAGGATGGTCTGGCATTATTTTACAAATGATTTTAATCAACGTAGTGTTCAGTTTAGATAGCGTTATCACAGCTGTGGGAATGGCAAAAGAACTTTGGGTAATGATTGCTGCAGTTGTTATTTCAATGGTCATTATGCTCATCGCAAGCAAACCAATCTCGGATTTCGTAAATAACAATCCTTCAATTAAAATCTTAGCACTTTCTTTCCTTGTAATGATTGGTATGTCGCTACTAGCAGAAGGCTTCCATCAACATATCAACAAAGGATATATTTATTTCGCAATGGCATTTTCATTCAGCATTGAACTCATCAATTTACGAATCGATAAAAAGTCGGCCAAACGACCTGAATGAGATTAGTGGGATTATTGAGATTAGAGGGATTATTGAGATTAGAGGGATTAGAGAGATTAGAGGGATTGATTAGTTGGTCAACTCTAAACTTTAAACCCTAAACTATAATCCTATAAACCTATAAGTTTCATCAATAGGACTTTCGTGATTTAACTCTATTACAGAGTTTAACAATCCAGATTCCATATCGTAAACCCAACCGTGGATTTTTGGTCCTTCTCGGTGCATCCAAGCTTTTTGTACCACACTTGTTTTAACAAGGTTATTGACTTGTTCAATCACGTTTATTTCAACCAATTTATTCACCCTCTCAGTTTCATCTTGAATTTGATCAATTTCTGCTCTGTGATGAAAATAAATATCCTTCAAATTGCGCAGCCATTTGTTCAATAAATCGAAGTTGGTTTGTGTCATTGATGCTTTCACACCTCCGCATCCCGTATGACCGCATACGATGATGTGTTTTACGCCCAAATGGGTTACAGCATATTCGAGTACACTCAACAAATTTAAATCTGTGTGAACGACTAGATTCGCAATATTTCTATGCACAAACAATTCACCTGGTTGGGCACCAATAATTTCATTTGCAGGGACCCTACTGTCGCTACAACCAATCCATAAATAATCAGGCTGTTGATCTTTAGCAAGGTTTGTAAAGTAGTCTTTATCTACATCCAATTTCTCTTTTGCCCATGCTCTATTACTGAGCATTAATTTTATTTTATCTTCCATTTTATGAAGGGATGTTTAAATTATTTAGAATTGTTTTTTCTTGAGTATCGCTCACGAATTGCATTTCGATATGGATGTCATTCAATGTTGAATGAATCAAAAAGTCGTTTAATATATCTATTATGTCTGAATCCATAAAAGAACAGTTGGTAAAATCTAATAAGACCGATTCACCTGCATTGATGCTATTTAATTTCTTTTTTAGCACAGACTTATTTAAAAATGACGCTTGATGATGAAAGCGAATCAATACATTTTTATCTTCCCTTACGATATTAAATGATTTGTGGAAATTCGATTTTATGATAAAATAGAATCCCAATAACAATCCGATGGTGATTCCAATCAATAAATCTGTTAACAATATCGCCAATATTGTTATGATAAAAGGATAAAATGCATTATTCCCTTTTTGTTTTTGTTCTTTAAACAAACTTGGTTTTGCCAATTTGTAACCAACAAAAATTAAGACAGCGGCCAAAGCCGACAATGGGATTTTATTGATTAACTGCGGTGCAAACAAAACAAATGCCAAAAGCCAAACCCCATGAAAAATAGCACTCATTTTAGTTTTAGAACCCGCATTCACATTGGCAGATGTCCTCACAATTACAGCAGTAACAGGCAAAGCTCCTACTAAACCGGCAAGTACATTCCCTACACCTTGAGCAAATAACTCTCTATTTGCTGGTGATGTACGCTTTTCTGGGTCAATTTTATCTCCAGCTTCTAAACTCAATAAAGATTCAATACTTGCAACGATTGCAATGACCACGGCAATTTTCCATACTACAGGTGAACTGATATAGCTAAAATTTGGAAATGTAAACGAATGAAACAATCCCACAAAAGATTCAGAAATATTACCGCTAGCAGAAAATATAGGAACCCTTACCATATGTTCAGCCTTGATAGCATAAAGAGGATTTACATACGTTGCAATTTCATTGATCAAAACACCAAAAACTACAGTCACCAATGAAGCTGGTATCAAAGAAAATATTTTGTTATTTTTAATGAATTTAGTATCCCAAAAAATATGAATGATGATTCCTACAAAACCAACAATTAAAGCCATAATACTCAATTGTTCAAATGAAAAAAAGATTTCAGAAAATGTATTATGTCCGTCATTCTGCAAAAACTCTTCCTCGCCCATTGCATCTTTATCGTATCCAACCAAATGAGGAATTTGCTTTAAAATCATGATGATCCCAATTGCAGCCAACATTCCTTTAATTACAGATACAGGAATAAAGTCAGCAATCACGCCTAACTTTAAAACCCCCATCAACAATTGAATCACGCCTGCTAAAAATATTGTTAATGCAAATGCTCCTAAATAATGTTCAGGGGTTACAGCTTTTAAGTCACTAAATGCGGCAATAACAATAGTAATTAAACCTGCCGCTGGTCCAGACACGCTCACTTGTGAACCACTAATAAATCCGACTACAATACCACCTATTACACCAGCCAAAATACCCTGAATGACATTTCCACCAGAGGCCATTGCAACCCCCATACATAAAGGCAACGCCACTAAAAAAACAACCAATGACGCAGGAATATCTTTACTTAAGTAATTTTTAGTCATGTGGCGAATTTAAAACACTTTAAACACATTCCAACCATTTTTCGATGAATGCGCCTAAAATAGACCTAAATTAAATGCCAATAAATTCAAGGAATTGGATATAATCCGTTTTCGAAATTCTTGAATCTAAGTTTATTCCAGTTAAATAGATTTCCAACCAAAATAAGGTTCGCTCTTGTGGTTTTGAGTCATCAAAATACTTCTCTTTGATAGATCGTGCTGTTTGAATGTCTTTTGAAAGTTTTGAAATTGAATCAGGGCTCGATTTATATTCAGTTGAAATTCTTTTTAGTGTTTTAATTGATTCTGTCTGACTTTTCTTTAAATCCTTCAATTCTTTAGATTGAATCGAATATAAAGATTGCCATATTTTTTCATACACGACCGATAATTCTTCAATCTCAGAATCTAAATGATACTTATCTTCTTGTATTTCAATAATTCTACTTTCCAAAGTTGGCCAACTTTGCCAAAAATCTGCAATTTCAAATCCTAATTTTACAATCTTCTTTTCAATAAAAACAGGAACATAAACATTGCTCAATCTCAATTGTAATCTTGGCATCACCACATCGTGAATGTCAAACATTGGTGCACATTGTATCCAGTATTTAACCTCTGCGGGACCACCAATATAGACCACATTCGGCAAAATACTCTGCTGGTAAATCGGTCGAAGTAAAACATTGGGACTTATGCACTCCGGATTGTTTTCTATCAGAGAAACCATTTCTGCTTCTGAATATTCAATTTTTGAATTCACTCGAATGTAACCAGTTGCCGTTGATTCAATTCTCTCACGAACTCCATTTTCCAAATAAAAACAATTGATTTCCCGAGGATAAGCCTGAGCTTCAACACAGTGTTGTAACATCAAGTTTCTTTGGGATTCAAATGTCTCTAAATTCCCAATTCCTGATAAACCATTGAGCCTACCTTTATTTAAAATATCTCTTTTCCAAACATTTGAAGCCAAAGCTTTCAGTGTTGGATCATTCGGATCCAACACCAATAACCCAGTTTCTCCAAAGATCATTTGCACCAAATTTCGGGTGGCTTCCGATAAATTATTGGCATTTAAATAAATCGCTTCAATTTTCTTTAGATTCAAAACGGCATTTTGATCATTGATTATTCTATGTCGAATTCTTTCAAACACCAATTTTAATTCTTGTGTGTGAAACAAACCAACGGGCCCAGTTTGATTGGTTTCCCAAGTGTATTTTTCAC
>JACCDW010499937.1_pt1 | contig 14246 bp, 13 predicted proteins | sample 7449781 | NCBI WGS metagenome assembly JACCDW01 (sample SAMN15323449, study PRJNA562643) | freshwater metagenome | isolation source: river surface water | place: USA:Blue River Watershed | collected 2017-08-18
GTTCCCTATGCCCAGATAAAGTACCGTGGTCAGTGATGGCAATTGCTGGCATCCCTAACTCAACTGCACGGTTCACGTATTCTTCTGGAGTAGCAACACCATCAAATAATGAATAGTGTGTATGGACATGTAAGCCGACGTAGTTCATATTACCAATCAGCGTTGGTAGATGAAGTTACTGAAGGGCCATCAAAGCCCAAGTAATATGCTTCTTGTTCAGCATATGGAATCTTCTTCAATGCTGACTCAAGTGGGTAAGGCTTAATGTCTCCCCAAGCAAATGGCTCCTTATCTGGAGCAGATGGAATAAGTGTGTAATTGGTTTCAGTTCCCTGACCATTACGCTTTAACTTCCATACAACATTTGAGATGCTTCCTGTTTCAAGAGCATACTCACGAATAGTGTTAAATGATGATTGCTTACTGATACCCATTGACCAGATAGCAACATAAGGTGCTTCGATGCCGTCGTCAACTAAGACATTGCAGTAGAAGCGAAGACGACCACGCCATCCAGCCTTTGGATCCTTGCGGTGCATTTCTTCAGCCCAGTCACGGCCCTCTGTGTCCATTGTGTCTACAGCCTTGCGCTTGTAGTCCTTTGGATTTACGTGTTCCTTTACAACAAGTGCAAGTCCACGTTCTGCATTATAATTTGCAGAGTCTTCATCGAGTTCTTCAATGAAACGAATTTTAACTGACTGTCCATCAGCAAGTTTTAGCCACTTAACCTTTGGTCCGTCATTTTCATACTTTGGCTTGTCGAGCAGGGCATTGATATTCTTGAGTCCCTTTACTACGCTCATATTATTCTCCTTTGTGTTGTTTGTATTAGTTTAGCATAAGTGATATAGATTTGTCAAACTGGAACTCTAAATTCCTAATTTCTTCATCTGGCATATCACCAATATCCTTATACTGATTATTTAGTTTAATAACAGAAACACGAGAAGATAGTCTTTCAACTATTCTATCTTTCATGTTTCCTCCTGCCTCATCATTATCAGCAATAACAATAATGTTATTGAAATACTTTTGAAGCAATTCTATTTGTGTATTTGATACATTGGCTCCAAGTGTTGCAACTGCTGGCAACCCAACTTGGTCAAGCCTAATGGCATCAAATGATGATTCCACTACATATACTTTATCAGACTTCTTAACTCTATGCAAGTTAAATAGTGTTTTACTTTTTGGAAGCCCTGGAGTATTTTTAAAATCTTTTCCTTCAACGGATCTTCCAACAAAACCAATTGGAATACCATCTGGGCTATGCACTGGTACCGTAACCATATCTTGTTTGTCGGAATACCCTAGATTAAACTTTGACCAAGAGTCCATATCTATATGCCTTGAATTAAAATAATTTTTTGGTCTGTCCAATGTTAAAAGGTTGTTGTATAGCCTTTTCATTATATTAATATCAAACTGCTTAAACTCTTCTTCAACAATCAGAGTTTTATTAATGTCATCAACAAGGTTTGTAAGTTTTTCTTTTGACTTAATATATCGTGCTGCTTCAAAATATGTTCGACCAGATGTGTGCATAACTAGTTCTATCAAGTCTGCTGTCTTCTGACATGAGAAACAAAAGAATAGGCCGTTTAGTTTGTGGACTTCTCCTGCTGGAGTTCTGTGATTATTATGAAATGGGCAGTAGATTATATAGTTGTCTGATAAATCAGATTCAATATCTACACCTGATCCTGTAAGGACTCTTCTGACTTGCTCTGCGGTATAAATATTGGATTGGTTCCGTCTATACCTGCTATCCATTCGCTCTTCCTTTTCCCTGCGTAAACTGCTTGTATCGATAATTCAAATTCAAAAAAGTTCTTAGTATCATTATATCGTATAGTGAAGTCTGGGTCAAGATCAAGCCTTGGCACATACCCGCTTAGTTTCATTTCTGATACTAATAGTCTTATATATTCTATTTTAAGTCTGCCTATCATGGAGTCATCATGAATGATCCCATCAAGATAAAACCTTTTTATGGGCTTATGATGATAGAACGTAGGTGGCAAAATCTCCTTATTTTTTGACATATCATATTATAACTACTTATCTTCAAAGTCTTTATAACGATAATATCCCTTGTCAAAGTCACACTGCACCAAGAAGTCTCCCATAAAGCCATTACGGTTCTTTCTAAATGCACATTCAATAATATCGCTATTGTTGCCACGGCCTAACGCTAATACCCAGTCAGCATCATAGGCAATCTGTCTAGACCAAGCAGTTTGACCAAGCGTAGGCACCGTAGAAAGGTCATTAACATCATCTGGAGTAGCAGATGAAATAGCAATGATGGGAACCTCTTCGCCAATAGCCATAAGTTTAAGTTCTCTTGAAAGGTTCTTCATTCGTACCGTTTCATTATCTGACTTCTGATTAGGAGCCATCAACTGTAGGTAGTCAACGATTACAAAGTCTGGCTTGTATTGGTCAATCTTTCCACGAAGAACTGAAGGGTTGATCTCTCCACCGCTATCATTAGAGATGATATGGAACTCAGGCTTACCTGCAAGATTCTTTGCATGCCAATCTTTTAGCATATCAATTTCAATCTCACCATTACTGATCTTTCTATGTGACCAGCGACCCTCACCCATAATTGTAAACACACGGTTACGAACTTCTGTTTCTGACATTTCAAGAGAGATTACCATTGGAGACTTTCCCTGCTTCCATGCCTGAACAGCAAAGTAAAGTGCAAGCCATGACTTTCCAATTCCTGGATAAGCAAGAAATACTCCAAGTTGTCCTGGCATAATTCCAGAGGGCAGATAGTTATCAAATCCTGGTAGCCCTGTTTTGATTCCAGACATTCCGAGAGCCTGTTGTTTTTTAACATTTTCAAAATATGCAATAGCGGATTCAAGATCCGTAACATCGATATCACGAATAGCAGATGTATTCTTTTTCAACTCTGATGTCTGAGTAATAAGGTCATTGAGTGCAGTTGTTCCTTGATTATTTTGCACATTGGTTGCAGCAGATCGAAGGATATCCTTTAGGCTATCATTTAGATACTCGCCTTGTAATTCTTCTAGATGATGCTTTGTTGCGCCAACATTTGGTATTGGCTCAAAATCTCTAAACTTTTCAGTAACTAATTCTGCTGGTGGTAGAGATGCATTATTTTCAAAATATAATCTAATGAATTGCCAGATGTCTCCGTGTGTTCTTAAAAGGTTTTCTACATTTGCCTGAAGCAAAACATGCATTTGTTTGTCTTGAAGAACTGCAGTAATTAGTTTGGACTCTGTGTTATTCACTTAACCACTCCTTAGCCATTCGTCTGCGCTCTGCTCTCTCTTCGTTATCTTTAATTTTATCTTTTTGTGCCTGCAATATTTTTTCTGCGTTGTATGCAAAGTAGTTCCAAGAAGGATTCTCTGCAACTGAGAAGTAGTACTCAAGTATATCGTAGCATCCTGGGAGAGTATAGGATTCAACAAGGGCATCAGATGCCCACTGCTCCACATTTAAGTTCAGGGATGGCTTTGATTCGTACCTTGCGGTATGATACTTGCTGTATCTTGAAAGCAAAGCCATACGGTCTTTGCGTTCTGCCATTATGCTTCAGCAGCCTCCGACTGGGCTTCTAAAATCTTTGCAGTTAGTTTATCTTCAACAAACTTATAAACTCTTTCAAAAGCCTGATCTGTATTTTCTCCATCACGCTTTGAATCTACAACACCAAGGTCAAGTCTTAGTGATTGAAAGTTTCCAAGATTAAGTGTGTATCCAAGTGTTACAGATACCTTTGTTGGTTCGTTTTCCATTTTATACCCTTCGTTAAATAGATTCATTCCAAATTGGAACAAACCGTCCATCTTCTGTTTTCCTATATGTAAGTATACCATCGCCCATTCTTCGTGTCAACTCTTGTTTGCTAGGCGTAATATCATTAGTTATTAATTTATCTTTTCTTGGCCTACCAATATGGTATGAAGCAAGTATATCACGTATTGCCCTAACTTGCGATTCTGAGTAATAGGACCTAACTCTAAAACCTCTGGCACCACCCTTTTGGGATCCCGTTGGAAATGGAATGATTCCTCGTTTCATTAATGATGGCATATATTTTTTATGACGATTAACTAAATCAGCAGTCTGGCCTACGGTGTATGCTCGTTCTCTTTTATTTTTAAAATCACTAATTAAACAACTTTCGATTTGATCTTTTGTAATATTATAAACAGACATTATTCCATTAGATCTGTTTAAGTGATGAATTCTTACAAGGTCGCCGTTGAGAAACCAAACTTTTTTGTTACCTGGAATTACAGGTGACTCATTGTACTTTTCGCTCTCAATTGTTCCCTTTTTAGTAGCCATCTTCCCTCCGCTGTTTGGCTAGGTGGGTGAAGGAAAAACCTTGACCCGCAAGCAATACAGTATAACTCAAGGTGATTAATCTCTGTATATTGTCTATCTATAAAAACTCTGCCATTACATTTTTTACATGAAATCATTAGTTAGGAATTCCAACCACTATAAGGTTAATTCCAATACTTGTGTCTCCACCAGTGTTGAACTTAACTGTTCCTTCTAGCCTTGAGGTTGATACTCCTGTTATTGTCACTGTAACATCTTTTCCAGCATCCGTATTTCCTACGTTAATTGGCGTTGCTGTGACCACTGGGGCAAATTTAAAGTCTGTTGGGAAGTCATAGGAGAAGGTTTGAGACGATCCCGCAGTTTGGGTAGTACTTGTTGTTACCTGAACATACCCTCCGATTATACGGGCCTCTGAAGCCTTTACGCTTTGCTTTCCTGAAGTTGGTGTGTCCACTGTTACATACTTATATGTTGAAGGTGAAATTTGAGAAGATAAATCATTAATAGCCTTAACAATCTGATAAATGTATGTTACATCTAGTGGTTGTCCTCGCTCTGGTACAGGTAATATTGCCATACTATAATTATACCAGAGACCTTATCCCAGAATCATAAACCTCTATTCCAGAGTTTATGGCTGGCTTTATAGAGGCTACCTGAACCACTACCCTTACAGAAGATGATCCGCTTTTTAAAAATGAATAACTTGTGCTTGTTGTGACACCCACATGAGAAAAATCTCCACCATCAAATGAAGCAAAAACATCATAAGTTATCTGAGTAGTTAGTTCTGAATCGCTTGACCAGTTAACAAGAATTGTGTTTCCTACAACATTTAGATCTCCTGGCAAAACATTTACTGCTTGAGAATTAACTAAAAATATTTGAGACCAGGCAGACTTTCTATTTTTATCTTCTGCAACAAGCCTAAATCTTACAACCCTGCCATTTTCAGATGTTACTTTACCCAGCAATGACTTCTTAACAATAACATTTTTAATTCCAGCGTCTGCCACTATAGCACATCCAATGCAAATCTAAACTCTATATAGTTTGTCGTGTTTGATGATTTGATTACTGTTTTTGCTTCTGGTGTTCTCATAACAGAATAGCCTGTTAGTCCATAAACAGAGTTTGTTGATGTTACATTTTCCAATCTAAGGCCATCCAAGCAAACATAGAAGTCGGATGTTGGGGTTAACGAATCATCTTTAAAAACAGAAGCATAAATTCTTGCAGTATTAATTTCAGCCCAAGAAAAATCTGTGCTCTTTTCTAGTTCTTGAAGTTGTTTTGATACAACAAAGTATCTATTTTCTGAAAAGTCATAACTTGATCCATTTACAACTGCTTCAAATATTGCCCACTTACCACTTTTAAATGTTCCAGTAGATGAGAACTCTACTATTATTCTGACAGATGTTGGAAGAGTAACTGCTGCTCCAACCTTATTAACTACAGAGAATGCAAGTCTTAGTTCATCTGTTGGGGCATTCTTACTAAAATCAATAGCCGTATCTGTTAACTGTATAAAGTTTGATCCAGTCTCGGCATTAAGGTTTCCATTTGAATCAATAGAGATATTAGAATTGTTTCCAGATATTGCAAATATGTTATTTAAAAACCTGCATCTTTCATATCTAGACACTCTATTTGAGTTGGTAAAAATCTTATTGTCTGCATTTGTTTGAAATACTGGATATATCTGATTTATAATATTTGTGTCAACATCATTAACTAAATATCCAGATGATGCAAATGTTCCAGATATTGCTGAAGAAACAACAATTGTAAATGTTGTTGGAGTTGGGACTGTTGCAATTGTTACATCTGACAAGTTAAACACGGTTGGTGAAATTCCAGATATTGATATTTTTGTTCCTACTGTTAGTTCATGTGCTGCATCTGTTGTATATGTTATAGTAGTTCCAGAAGCGGTAGCGCCAATTACTTTGACAACACGATCATCTAATGGTTCATAAATAGAGGGAATTTCTGTTCCTTGAGAGCCATACTTCCAAGACTCAGAATCAGAAAAGGTAAAAATATTTTTACTATCAAATGCTCCAGCAGCGGGATTTGATGCAGCCGAAAAAACTCCAACCTCTGTAATTTCATATCTCTCTTGTGTTGGAAGTTCTGCTGTTAGAACTATTTTTGATACTCCGTTATCATCAACAAATCCTCTTGAAATAATTGGAACACGAAACATTTCAAAATCAAGTGATTTTTTATTTGAATAATCTCCAAGAACTCCGTCAGATACGATTGGTGTTGGACCGCAGCCTACGGCTATATGGGAAGCATAAGACGCAGTCTGCCCAACAAGATACTTGGCCAAAATATTCTTTCCTGTATTAGTTATCACTTAATTTCCTCCATCATATATTGTATCATCAAAGATGTCTCCGCTTGTAAGTATTTGAACCTCTGCCTGCTCTCCGTCTTTTACGTTGATTAGATTGATCACAAGATCTCCGCTTATTGGGTCAATATATACAGACTTACAGTTTGGAACCTTTGTCCACTTTGTTTTGTCTGTTTCCCCTTCCTTTGGGATAAGGTCGTAACCTGTTCCACATTCTGGAAGATGATCAAGTATGGCAATAGACAAAGATTTAAAATATGAGTCTGCAGACTGTAGTCTTAAGATATTGTTTGGGTTGTATTGTAGATATAAATCTGTTAGGTTTTTAATTGGGGTATAGATTATTTTTTGGCCATTCACTAAGTCGTGTCTAGAAATTGTTGCAAGTTCTTGTCCGCCAATATCTTCAAAAATAAGATCTGTCATAATGTCAATAGACATAATGTCTTGATCTTGAATTATTAGATCAGGAGTTGCTATCTTTACTGAGTTGTTGGTACCAGTAGTTTCTGGACTTGGAATATCTGCTGTTGCACCCGTTGCCATTAAACCACCTCACTTAAAAATAATGTCATATCTGGGCCATCTGAACTTTTTGAGTAATCTATATTATATACCACAAACCTGCTTGAAGGGGATGATGCCATGCTAACGCCATTCTCTTCGTAATCAAGAGTAACGATATCTCCAAGTTGAATAGTTGGTATCGCAAATATCTTAACACCAATTGCTTTTCTAGGCTTTGTTATTTTTTCAACAAGCCACCCCATTAAACTATTTGCTTCATCGTAAGACTGAATGTACGGAGTGTTTAAAGAAAAATCTTTTTTACCGTATGTCATTCTGCTTAATTTAATATCTTGATAGTCTTGTTTAAACTTGTATGGATTAGAAACAGTTGTGCTAGTAATAAACTCTGGATTAGATAAAGATGAATGTTTGTTAAAGTAGTCATCCAAGGTAAGCCTGTTATCAGACTCTTGAGTAAAGGTTACTCCCTGCACTCTTAAATAGTTTCCAGTTGTTTCATCTAGACTAATTGCTGTATCGGTTGCATTAAAGATCATAAACTCTGCCCCGTAAGATCCCGCTCTAAATCCTGAAACAACATACCCCTTTATTTTATTAAATGTTGGTGATATTTTTGCAGTCAATGCTGGATAGGCTTTATCATATTTAAAGTTAAAGGTTGCTGCTTCTCTCATTATGCTTCCAAACTCTTCAAAATAAATATTATATTTTGGTGGCTCGGAAGTTCCTATGCCTGATAGATATGTATTTTGAATCAAACCACTAAGAGCATATTTTCTAAACGACTCGTTAACATCAATATCTGAATCTCCAAAAGCAGAAGTTACTGGTGCTCCCAGTGAGAAGGCTGTATTCTGAGAATAGTTGTTGCATAAAGCATAAACATTTTCAAACATTATTCTTGAAGAACCTCTTGAAAAGAGTGCGATGTTTGAATATACTGGCAATGGATCAAGGTCGTCTACTGTTTTGATTATTTTTCCATTTAAGTAAAGATAAAACCTTCTTGTTCTTCCTATGTCTTCATACTCAACTGCAAGATCATATACAGTGGGATTTTCTTCTGCTACCATTCTTGCTTGACCAGTAAACTTTCCGTCATCTACTGTAATTTCTCCAAGGCCCTCCCAAAGTGGGATTGGGATTGCAACTCCGTTATCAGATTTTATTTTATAAAAGAAAACATTGCTTACGCTTTCTCTTTCTTCTTGAGATAAATTTCCAACTCCTAGTGCTGCAATCTCAAAGTAGTATCCAACATTAGTTGAGGTATTTAGCATAAACGCAAGTCCACCAGAACCACCAGATATATTTATATTCTTGTCTGGGGTGCTTCCCTTAACAACATAATAGGTTGCAGAGCCATTTGATGTTTGACCTCTATCTGAACTATTTTCTATTTTACCAACAATTCTCATTCTTGTTCCAAAATGCTTGAACTTATTCTGTTGCAAAGATTTATGAACATAAGAAATAAAATCTCTAGGTTTTTCTTTTGTTGTAAAGTTTGGGCCAGTTAAAGATAGCGCTGAAGATTGCAGTGTTCCACTTTGAACCTGTGTTGCTGTTCCTATTTCCCCTATAAAAGAAGTTGACATAAAGTTTTTGATAATTCCAGTTCTAGAAGATGTTCTTGCAAGTGCGTCAGATGACGTACCAGATAAAGTTATTTTACCAGCAGCCTTTAAAAGATCAATCTCTTGTTGGGTTGCACCTGGTTCAATTGTTACTTCAACTAGTGGGGGCTCTAAATCTTTTTCAAATAAGTATTGAGATAGCATGTAGCATCCCTTGACATTGTCATCTGACTTCCAGTAGTCTGATATTCCAGCACTGTGTGCGACAACCTGTGTTCCAAACTGACCTCTTCCGTGCTTTGCAACTGCACCATTTTGTAATACAGTAACGCCATTTTGCTGAACATAATTAGGCTCAGAATATATTCTTACTAGTCCAGTTGGGTATATCTTTCCATTAAATGGAAGTTTAGAAAAATAATATTGATAATCTTCTGTTGATGTTATCCATACATTTCCAATTCCAGAGACATTGTACTGAACAGCATCGTACTTAATTATTTCTCCCTGTGAATAGAAATATCCGTTATATCTTGTAATCCAGTAAGCAGCCTCTCCAAGACTTAGTGTGTTATTAATAAGAATATTGTTTTTAACTTGTGGCAAGTCTGCCGATAAGTCTGAGTTTAAAGGAATAGCACTAAGGACATAGGCCGACTGGGTTGCCACTTCATTATTTATTGACTTAGTATTCTGGCTTCCAGAGACCTCCCAGAGAAGGGCAGGCTTATAGGTATAGTATCTTTCATTGTCTACTAGGCTTGCCTGCTTTAGCGATCCAACTGATCTTTGAATATATCTTGTTGTATAGTTAATAATACCGTCATTGTATACAGAGTTTTCTTGAGTTGAAACAGATATAACATTTGCTAACTTAGAACTATTTGTTTTATTTTTTAATTCTCTATCCTCAACAAAATCTTTTGTACCCTTTAGTGCAAATGTAGTTGGTCTCTCTGTTGCAGTAGGCATAATATAATTTTTACTCATCATTACAAAATTATTATATTCATCAAAGAACATTGCTGTTTGAGTTGATATAGCCAAATCTTGAAGAACCTCTGCAACATTAAGTTCTGAACCAACAAAGAAATATGGAATTATTATTTCTTTTTCATTTGCAACTCTTTTAAATGTGTAGTTAGAAAATCCAATATGGTCTAGCAATAAAGATACGGCTGAACTTACAGAAACCTCTGTCATTAAAATTTCTGGAGCCTTAATTGATTCTAGATACCAGTAAAGATCTCTTAAAGAAATGGATACCTGCTTGGTCATTAAGTCTTGTTTTGGAAAAGAATCAGAATACAATGTTTTTATTGGTACATAGTAATCCCAACCGTTTACATCAACAATAACTTCATAAAATTTAAACTGAACATGCCTATTAATATATTTAGATATAATGCTAGTTTGATTATTAGAATTAAACGCTTGATCATGATCAAACATTGTTATGCTTCCATTGGATGCAACAAGTTGTCCTACTGGCAATCCAGATAGTCCTAAGTCTGAAGCACTCTTATTAATAGAGTAGTCAAGAGTTTTATCTGAAACATTTAAAATTAACCTTGGAGAAATTTCAATAAGATCAAATGTTGCATCCTTTACATTCATAGTTTCTACTACAATTCTGATTCCACTAATGTATTCAAACTCTCTAAATTTTTGTTTTCCATCAAGTTTATTTATAAAAACATCTGGAGAGGTTGCATCTGTTACAAAGTTTGTTAGTCTATCTACTGTTTCATCCTGTATATACCAGCCGTATTTAGGAGAATACTTTGTATATTCGTTACCGTTCCAAATATGGTAAGTTCCTAAATCTGTATCGTTTTCCTTAATAAGGTATGCGTATCCGATTACAGACTTTTCAGGTAACAATAATTCTGTTGTGTATGTTTCTGCTACAACAAAGTTTGCTCTCCACTCTTCTGGAACTATTAAACCGTATGCAATTTCTACATAGCCATCGCTTTTAATTACAGAAGATCCGTCTCTTCTCTTAACTGCTGGGTCAAAAGAAATTATATTTTCCCAATTTCCGTCTTTTAAAAATTGAATCTTCCACTTGCTAGGAGTTCTTTGGTTTAGTTCTCCATAAAAAGGATCTGCGTATGCCCCAGTAGATGAAGAAAATGGCCCCAGGTCTTCAGTGCCAACATGTGTTTGCATTTTAACAACGACCCTGTTAGTTGGAATTTTTTCTTTGTAAACAACAAATGGGCAAGCATCTTCTATTGAATATTGAGATCCTCGAACTAGAGAAGAGATTCCATACTCTTGACCAGACTCAGTTCTATATGATGTCCAGTATTTAAATTTATCGTCTTTGTCTGGCATATAATATCTTGGTCTATCTGCCATAACCAAGTTTGGGTGGTGCAATTTTCTATTTTCAAAGAATGTTGCTTTATTAATTCCAGACCTTGGACGAAACTGTGCAAAGCAATCCTCTAAAGAATAAAGTAGTTTTAGTTTATCTTTTGCTGGGAGTAATGTTGTTGGTATATCGTTGTCATCTATTGTTCCATCAATCTGAACATCTGCATCAGTTGCCCCTGTATAAAAATTTCCAGCATCGTTTATGTCAAAACTTGTAGGAAGTGAAGAATAGATAGATCCAGATTGTGTTGGGCGATATCTATAGTTTCCTACATGCTTGATGTTTGTTGGAATATTCATATTCCATTCTGCAGTTATAATTGACTTATTTCTTATTACTGGCGATGTTTCTAAGAAATTTTGTAGGTCTTTATCCTCAAACATTATACTTCTTCCAGAGTAACTGAGACATTCCAATAATCAAACTTAGTTCCTCTTTTTTCTACAGAGTATGAAAAATCAGATATAAACATTTCGATTAGTTGATTATATTGTCTAAGATGATCATATGGTGCTTCGGTGCCTTTAAAAATACCCTTTCTGTCATATGCAAGAAATACCCAAAAAGAACCTTTGTGTGCGTCATACCATTCAAGTATATCTGCTCCACCTGCACCGCCATCTGTAGTATATGATTTTTTAGGGGATAGCCCAGTTGCTGGATCAAAAGACGGAACATCTTCATGAGATCGAGATGGAATCATACTCCAGTTAGTGCTTATCCTCATCTTATCTGCAATATGATATGACCTCATACGACCATTAATCATTCTCTCCCGCTTTTCAATACGGTCACTAGAAAAATCTAGGGGAGCCCTATTGTCATCTGTAAGCATTAAAAACTGATCAATTAAATTTGAATTTGGTTCTTCAGAAGAGTCTGCACCAACCTCTAGCCCATAGGGAATGTACAAACCATCTATCAGGGTACCAGAGTTTTCAGACCACAGCATCCCGCTAGGTCTATCATATTTTTTACGTGCTTGCATGTACGTAAACCGTGGATCTACTTCATCGACCATTCTTGTTTAGCCCCCTAACTCTTCTATCATCAACTTGTCTAATTGTTGACATTACTGCCTGTGCAATATCATTTGGATTAGCATCTGTCTTTGCGTTAACAGTTAATGTATATGTATTATTATACACTGCCCCGCCAATTGCTTCTCCGCTATTAATCTTTCTTAAATTATCTACTCCGTAAGAATCTACAGCATATTTGCTCATAATAAACTCTCCTGGGGTCAGCATTGCTGGAACTGTATCTGTTCCTCTTGCAAATCCACCTGCTGCAAAGTACTTAGGAACCATACCTCCAGTTGCCAATCCAAACCATCCAGTCTCGTCACCAATTCTTGTTGCCTTTGCTGCTGCTTCTGCTTTTTTAAGATTTTGCAATGCTGCTGCTTGGAATTCTTTTGCAGCAACTTGTGCAGCATACTGAAGAGCCTGACCAGTATATCTTGCTGAAGATAGCACTCCAGATACGCCACCTAGTGCCTCTGTCGCTGCCTTGTCTGCAAGTAGGGATGTTGCCATGCTATTTGCAATTGAAGATGGAGTAACACTTGAAGTTGTACCGCTCTTTATTGCCCCTATTAATGTTGCTTGATCAGCAGCGACTTGTGCATTAACAGCATCAATATTTCCTACGTTTGGATTTGTTTTTGTTGTGCTAGTTGTAGTTGCTGCTGCTGTTGTAGTTGCTGCTGCGGTTGTGGCTGCTGCTGGAGTAGTTCCTGTTGTAGTTGCGTTTCCAATCAAATCCGTAGAGGCACTTGTTCCATTTGCAAAACCCTTATCGGCTTTGTACATATCAATTAACTTCTGATAGTTATTTATTGCCATGCCAATAGAGTCAATAAATGACTTGCTGTTAACTAGGGCAAGGTCTACCTGATTTTTAATTGCCTCCCATGCATCTTTTGTTTTCCCTAGGACAGTTAAACCTTCAATGTCCTTATCCAACTGAATTTGTCTTAAACGAATAAACTCTTGTGCTGGTTCAATCTTCTTTTCTTCTATATCAAAAATTTCATCTTGTAATTTTTTAATATCTGCTTCAAGTTCTTTTCTAGTTCTAAAAGATTTTGTAACAGGATCATAGGCTCTTACATTAGATAGTTCATATTGTCTAGACTGTTCTACAGCATCTCTTTGCTTTGATACAGCATCTGCAGCCTCTTGTGCCCTCATATCCTGTGCTGCCCGTGCTGCTGCTGCAATATCACCAGAGGTCAGTGCTTCCGCTAAAGTAAGTTGACCCTTTTGTTGATTAGCAATGTAGGCATTTGCTTTTTCTACTTCATCTAAAGCCTTAAGTCTTTCATCATACTTATCATTAATTTTTTGTTCTTGGTCTTCAATTCCTCTAAGAGCAGCCTCTTTGTCATCAATCTTATATTGAATTCCAGCAATAATGTCTTGTGATTCTTTAATAATCTTATTGCTATCCTTAGTGTCTAAATTAAATTTAATTTGAAGGGCAGTTTCTTGTACATCAAATGCTTGCATAGCCTTGTTATATCCCTCATCAAATATATCCTGCATAAAGTCGATAGTATTTTTTAATTGATTTAGTCTTTCGTTAAAATCTGTGATAAGTCTATTTAGTTCGGCTTGTGCACTTACTATTAGTTCTTTATCTGCTCCTGCTGCAATTCGTTTTTTAACTAAATCTTCTTGTGCAGCCATGGCGCTTTCTAGCGCTTTTAGATTTTCATCAGAATTAATTGCAAAAGCAGTTTCTGGTGTGTACTTTTGCTTTAATCTTTCCTGTTGAGTAATATCCTTTTTAAATTGTGCAATGTCTGTCTTAACTCCTGCAACGGCTGCTGCTTTTTCTTGTGCTGCAGTAAGTGCCTTATACTTTGCAATAAGAGACTTTAGGGTCTTATCATTAACTCCATTAGCAATTGCTGCTGCAATAGTTTTATCTGAAATTAAATCATAAGCATTTGCTACTGGCACTCCAAGGCTAGATATTCTAGAAAATGCTGCTGCCTGATTTGAAAGAGCCTTAGACTCTGCTTCCA
>JACCDW010549145.1_pt1 | contig 14246 bp, 10 predicted proteins | sample 7449781 | NCBI WGS metagenome assembly JACCDW01 (sample SAMN15323449, study PRJNA562643) | freshwater metagenome | isolation source: river surface water | place: USA:Blue River Watershed | collected 2017-08-18
ATAGGACTTGATCTCCTCAAGAGCTGCATTAAACGCTGCTTCATCTCCTGCATGAAGGAGGGCAAGTGCCTTCTCAAATTGGATCACACTTCCTACAGCGTTAGTCACGCCCTCATCGCGCACGCCATCCCAGTAAACCTTCTCGATATATTTAATCGACATTGAGGTAGTGGAAAATCTAAAGGCTTTACGAACAATCGAGTAGAGGTCAACAAAGACACCCTCACGCACCAGAGCATCTACCTCAAACTCAAAGACGCTATGGCGTTGAGCCAATCGCAGCATTGCGCTGAGCTCATAGGCTGCGTAGTGGAAGATGTGCATATCTGGATATTGCTTACGACGCTCTAAGACATAGGAGATGAAGTCGATAAATGCCTGCTTCTCACTTACGCGATCACGAGCATCAAAGGTGTTAAAGGCATATCCACCTCCGCTGCGATAGAGATAGCCGAACATATATTCAAGGCCATCACCATTTTCAGCAAAGGGATCTCCCTCCATATCAAACCAAATATCACCCTCTGACTCCTCAGGCATAAGCCCAAGTGCCTCAACATCTTTTGGTTCAAATATCGGTTTTGCTGCCCCATCGCCTCTCACTTGAATAGCAGCTTGATCTCGAAGAGAGGTGAAGGTGTCGACAGAGACTTCCTTGGGAGGGCGTGGGCGCTGCTCATCTTTAGCTTCTGCCATCTGATCAATGGTTCTTATTCCTGCACCAATAAGAAGTTGGCGAGTATTAGATCTAATTCCTTGAATCAGCGATAGATCTCTATCGCTCTTGCGACCTTCAACACATAAATTCTGCCAGCGACAGCGACCACATGACTCTCGTGGATAAGACCAGAGGGGAGTGGGGACTTCTTCAAAAGATTCAATGCGTGCTCGGGCGCGATTACGGAACTCTTCTGCAAGATCCATGAGATCTAAGGCTTGAGCAGACCAATTCTCTTCGCCACCTAGCCAGAGATGCACCTCTATCGGTTGTGCATATCCTGACTCCACCATCGCAAGTGCATATGCAGCAACCTGGAGAACAGCGGCTCTCTTGGCGGATCGCGCAGACTTTGCATCGACAGGGTCATAGATAAATCGCCCTTGCTCATCTTTGAGAGGTTTACCATTTTCATCTTTACGCAAAATCAAGAAATCGGCAAAGCCCATAAAGTTGTTGTGATAGAAAGTTGCTTGATGGATAGTTTCTATTCCATCAAGTGTTGCTCTCTTTGTCGTCTCAGCAGCTGCTCTCAGAGCCTCTGGTGAGAAAGCTGGCTCTCCAATTTTGAGATAACTTCCAGCCTCACGCATCTTCTCAGCGATTGCAGCCTCATGAGCTCTTCCTTGCTCAATGAGCATCTCCAACTCATCCCCATTTTCAGTGGGAGGAGCATCGAGTGATCCTTCAAGGACAGACCAATCGAGGTGGATGCGCTGTGAACACTCAAGTTCTGCAATGAGATCTCGAGGGGAGAGGACCCATTGGTCCTTGAGTTTTCTCACGAAGTAACTTCGCTCCAACCCTTTTTGATGTTATCGGCGATCATCGCTTCAGCGATGGCAAGAGCTGCCTTCTCATTAGGTGCAAGGCGCACCTCACGATCAAGCGGTGATTTGCGAGTTGATGAGTAATCGGTCCAGTGAACAACATAGGCAGGGTAGTCAGCCCCCTCTTTGTTGGTCTTCCAAACAACAAGCTTACGAACATCAACCTTGCCTGAACCTTCTTTAGTCCAGACTTGGCGACGAATCACAGTGCTAGGAGCAAGGGTGCTCTCCTCAACAGTCTCAGGGATAGGAAGCTGTCGCGTGATTTGAGACCAGCCCACATCTTCAGTAGTCACTGATTTATCTGTGCGAAGGCGGACAACGATGGAGTTATGGACAGATGCTGATTGCGCCCATCCAGAGACCTTCCACTCGCCACCTACATATTCAAGGCGTGGGTGCTTAATAGTCTTTCCATGGAAATCTTCCAATTGAAGATCCATGCACTTGAGTTCGACCACAATTGATGGATCTACAAATTTATACATCACACCAGATGATTCGCTGGTGCGACGATATGAACTTGGACGAGTGATTGCAGAGAGCTGGGTGAAGAGTTCCTTGCGAAATGCGGTATCTCCCACATTTCCAGTGGTGCTCAATGGATCCCAGGATCCATCGTCATGGAGAACTCCAAAGAGGAGAGAGCGCACCATAGAGGTGCCATCAACATCACGACGCTCAGTAAAGCCAAGGATGACTGCATCGAGCTCCTTCGTTGGCTTGACCTTGTAGGAGCGTCCATCTTCAGATCGTGCAACAAGGCCTTCCATTCCAGCACCAGATACTTCTCGATCGAAGATCTCTGCCACCTCAGTAGAAGACTTGGTAGCGGTGTGTGCAACAAGGTGAAGATTTCCAGTTGTAGGAAGAGATGAAATCACTTCATAGCGCACTGTGTAAGGAGTTCCTATTGCAGAGACTTCAGGTGATGTCACAAGGTCAAAGATTCCAAAGTTGAGCTTTGAAGTATCGGCTTTCTCACCACCAGCAAGAGCCGATGTGACATCTGCAATACGAGTGCGACCTTCTCCTGCAACATATAGCTCACCTGCGAAGATGGAAGCGGTATTGAGCTTTGCAGCCTCTGCTGCTTTCAGAATCTCAATATCTCCAGAGATCACACGAGCTGTTGGTGAGACCAACTTCCACGCACCATCATGGAGGAGGAACCAGAGTTCACCATCGAGCTTGGTGGAGACCATCAAAGGAATTGATAGCCGTCTTTCAATATCAGCAGGTGCGGTGAGTTGATAGTTGGTAGCTACCACCTTGCGATAAGCGATGATCTGCCCCATCAAGGTTTCATTAGCAAAGGTGCCTTGAGTATCAATAGTTGCTTTTCCAAGTTTTGCCATCGTTACTCACCGCCCTTCTCTGCCTTAGCCGCTGGTCGCTTGAGCTCCATGCTAGATAGGTGGAGGAGGAGAAGGAACTTATCTCCATCAATGCGTCCATCGAGGAATCCGCGATATGGGCTGCCATTTGCCTGCAAGACAAGAGGGCCTTTACCGCCATCACCTGATGCAAGAAGTGCCACAGAATCTTTCTCGTGGAGCTCTTTTGCAATGGCATAGAGGAAGTCAAAGGTCACACCATCAACATGGCGCAGTTGCATTGTGCGCTTAATTGCAAACTTGCGAACGAGATCTGCGCGAGGAATGAGCTTTCCAGTCCAGTTAACAGGAACTTCTTCATTGACATTCGGTGCAACCTCAACGGGTGTGCGACGCTCAGTCTCAGCTCCATCTGGTCCATAGATAATCTCCATTACCTCAGGGGCGCAATAGAGAGGAGTATCTTCTGAATCAAGGAGAACCGTATTTGTTCCACCAATCACTCGACCGACCATCTCCAAATCAATCTCTGGATCTGAATCGATGAGTTGCTGTGAATAGACATCACCCAGTGATTTCACAAGAGCTGCATGGAGCTTTCCTTCACCAGCTGCCACATACCTCTTAAAGGTCACAGGCTTTCCATCTTTAGCTGGAGTAGGAGCTGGCTTTGCGGGAGTCGATGTTGCAACGATTGTTGCATCGCGCTTAGTTGAATTTGAGATATGTAGTTTCATCGCTTACCCCTAGAACATCTCAAAGTCGAGGTCATCGACTGAATCGGAGGTGGCTTCTTCTGCAACAGAGACGATACTTGCAAGACCTGCAAACTCGTAAGTTACATGCTCTCCAATGAGAGCGAAGTACCCATTGTCGTTTGAGACGAGGATGCCTGTCTCAACACTGTAATCGGCGCGAGGATTAAATGGGAAAGAGAGAATTCCTCCACCATCTAGCTCTGCCTTAATAGATGCTGGAAGTTCTTCTGGATCGAGCATATATGTCACATCAAATTTAATTGTTAGCGCCTGCTCAGCTGTGATGGATGTTGCTTCAACAACCTCACCGACTGTTGCAGGAAATGTCTCTGGCTTTGAACCATCAGGGTTGATCGCCTCTAACTCACCTTGTGGAACCCAGACCTGGTCAGGAGTGAAGTAGCCCTGAGCTGTCATTCCACTTCGAATCAGGAGTGAACCATCATCGAGAAGTGATGCCTTGGTGCACTCAGCACCCTTTGCATCAAATGCCACTCGACGACGCTTACCATAGAGAACTTCGCGGTCAATTGGCTTATAAGCAAAGACCGCCGTCTCACCTTTATATGCAAGGTTGATTGTTTTAGCCATGTGAGCAATCTTAGGCGTGGCCACCGACGAGTTCTAGGGGCGAGCTGCCCAGAATCTAGTCATGACCGCCAAAAGGGCTCAATATGTCAGGGTTATCGGCGATAATTACCACCTATCCAAGGAGCGGCATGGCAACGATCGATGATTACGAGGCAACCTACAAGACCCTGATTACCTGCGTGGCTGCGCGAGTACCAGTAGTTCTCTGGGGTCCTCCAGGACAAGGTAAGACATCTGTCATCAAGGCAATCGCTGCAGATCAAAAGCGCCACCTTGAAGTCATACTTGCAAGCATCCGTGAACCACAAGACTTTGCAGGACTACCAATGCTCACCAATGGCGTTGCAACTTTAATGCCACCTGATTGGGCAAAGCGTCTTGCAGAAGTCGATAATGGAATTCTCTTCACCGATGAAGTCAATACAGCACCCCCTAGCGTTCAAGCAGCACTCCTTCGTGTCTGCCTCGACAAGGTGGTGGGAGATTGCGAACTCGGCGATGACACCAGTGTGATTGCAGCTGCCAACCCACCAGAGCAAGCTGCAGATGGTTGGGATTTAGCGCCACCTCTTGCAAACCGCTTCTGCCACCTCAACTGGGATCTTCCAGCAGAAGTTGTGCGCGATGGCATCGCAGGCAATTGGGTCACCTACACAATCCCAACGCCATCACAGAAAGTCATTGATGAATCCATCATTGCAGAGCGTGCTGTTCTTGCAGGTTTCCTCTCCACTCGACCAGATCTGACAACAGTTCTTCCAAAATCTGCTGTAGAGCAGGGAAGAGCCTTTCCAACTCCACGATCATGGGAGAGCGTTGCAAAGCTCTCAGGATGGATCACAGCATGTGGATTAGATTCTGGTGTGCGACGCATCGCAGTACTTGGTTGCGTTGGCCCAGGAGCCGCTGCTGAATATATGACCTATCGTGAAAATACAGATCTTCCTAACCCAGAAGACATCATTGCAAATCCAAAGAAGTTCACTATCCCAACTCGCATGGATAAGGTCTATGTGGTGGGAGCATCGCTGATGGCAGTGCTGCGTAATCGCAACACAGTCGAGCGTTGGAATGCAGTCGGTGAAGTTCTTGAAATCATCGCATCAAGTGGACATCCTGACCTTGCTGTCACCTTTGCTCGTGACTGGATCCGCATCCGCCCAGAAGGTGTCACACCAGATAAGAAGCTCCTGCGAGCACTTATTCCACTCCTGACCGAAGCGAAGATGATCTAACTTATCCATGCCTACTGTGGAAGATGAGAAGGTATTGGCAGATGCACGCCTGCGTATCATGGCAGCACGCATTATTGCTCAGAGCCGCTGGCCCTATATCTCCACACTTCTCTTTAGTTTAAAGATGGTTCCCACCACTGCTATTGAAACAATGGCAGTAGATGATGGCTGGCGCATGTATTACTCACCTTCATTTGTGATGGAACATGAGCCAGATATTTTGGCCACAGCTGTTCTCCATGAAGTACTTCACTGCGTGATGCAACATGGACCACGCTTTAGAGCCCTCAATCAGATAGATCAACTCCATCCCAATTGGAATATTGCAGGAGATGCTGGCATCAACGAGACTCTTGATGAAGCACGAATGGAATGGGGCACCTTCACCCCAGTGCGCTTTCAACAGCTGGCCAAATATGGCGTTGTTCGCACCATGACTACCGAACAGATCTTCTTCCAAATCATGGCGCATTTAGAGAAGCATCCTGAAGATGGAACACCGATTACAGATTGTGGAAGTGTGATGGGTGGGGGCTCACGCTCCTATGAACTCCCACGCACAGATCCAGATAATGGCGCAGTCAAGAGCGATCAACAAGATGTGATTCGAGATCGCGTTGCACAAGATATTCTCAACTACAACCGCGATAAGAGTGCGGGAAATGTTCCAGGAAATCTTCTTCGTTGGGCGCAGGAACTCCTTGAGCCAAAAGTAGATTGGCGCAAAGCTCTCGCTGGAAACTTTAGAAGCGCCCTTGCCACTCTCACTGGCCGTCGTGATTATGTCTTCACCCGACCATCTCGACGCCAAAGTGCAATGAGGGTGGGAACAACAGAGATCATCTTGCCTGCGATGAGAAAGCCAGCACCACCTTCTGTTGCAGTGGTGATCGACACCAGTGGCAGCATCTCTGAGAAAGATGTTGAACTCTTCCTCTCAGAAGTCGATGGAATTGCTCGTGCCAATGGAATCGCACAAGGTCTCACCATCATTCCGTGTGATGCTGAAGTCGGACCAATCCAAAAGCTGCGATCACGAGGAGCCATCTCAGAGCTCAGACTGCCAGGTGGCGGTGGAACAGATATGGGAAGAGGAATTGCTGCCGCTGCAGAACTCAAGCCAGTTCCTAAGATTGTTATCGTCCTTACCGATGGTTACACACCATGGCCTGCAGAACCCCCTGCCAAGGTGGAGTCAGTGATTATCTGTTTAACAGTTCCCCATGAGATTGAAAATGTTCCACACTGGGCAAAAACGATTGTGATTGAAGATAATTAATCGTTATTAATTGTTGAGATGTGGGTAGTACTTGGGCCAGCATCTGTGGGTCTGACTTCAAGTCGCATTGGAAATCTCGTCTTCATGCTATCGACATGGCTGATGATTCCAATAAAGCGATCTTCACGGAGATTTTCAAGAACACCCAAAACCTCTTCAAGAGTTTCATCAGAGAGTGAACCAAATCCCTCATCGATAAAGATGGTGCCGAGTTCAATTCCACCATTGCTCATCTTCACAACCTCAGCCAAACCAAGTGCCAGAGCAAGGGATGCATAGAAGGTCTCGCCACCGCTTAAGGTTTCAGCAGGACGAGTCTTGCCCGCCATAATGTTGGTGACCTTAATATCTAGCCCTGCCTGCTTCTTGCGCTTATTGACAGCACGCTCTGAGAGTTCAAACTCATACTTACCGTTGCTGATATTGCGAAGATGGTTATTGGAGATTTCAAGGACCATCTCAAGTCGCTCTTGGAGTACAAAGTTAGTAAGTGTGAGCTTAGATCCAGAACCACCTGAGACAAGTGAGTCCAACTCCTTATATGGCGCAGCCTTTGCAATTAGCGCATCGAGCTCATCAAAGGCTGCGAGGATTCCAGCACGGGCTTCTTCCAGCGCTGTTGTGATGGTGTTAGCAATAGCAATTCTTGTTTGAATCGCGGTGAGCTCACTGTCTAGAACCTTCTTCTGCTCATTAATCGAATCAATCTCTTCTTGGAGGCCAGCAGGTGCTGGAAGATCCTTCATATCCTTCAGGCGGGCTGTGACCTCAACAAGGCTCTCGTTATATTCCTTAATCTGAGCCTCTAGCTCATCTCGGTCATATTCAAGAATCTCATCGAGCTCATCATCGTCTTCAATTCCAGCTTTAGCTTTAAGAGCATCAATTTTCTTAGTGACCGCCTCTATTGCCTTCTCAGCTGCTTCATAGGCGATGAAATATTCAAGGGACCCATCAAGGAGTTCTAACCGCTCATCCTTTTCAGAGTGCTCTTCAAAGATTTTCTCTGCCTTTTCAAACTTCTTCTCAAGCTCTGCAATCTCTTTCTTGATCTCAGCAACGCTGCCCACCTTCTTAGTGGCAAGCTTTCCTGAATCAGTCTTACTCTTTTTCAGCAATCCAAGTTCGCTCTTATATTCAGCCAACTCATCCTGTAACTCTTGAGCTTGCTCTGGGCTCATGGTGACTGTGCCCTTGAGGGGCTTGGGATGTTCCTTAGAGCCACATACAGGACATGGAGATCCCTTCTTCAAATCACGAGCGACGATATGGGCATACTCTGCCTCCATCGCCTTGTTGTAGTCGGCAATCTTCTTCTCGTGAGCTTTAATCTTCTTATCGCACTTCTCAATCTCTTTATCTACCGTGAGAAGGAACATCTGTGCAGCTTCAACTTCATCTGCAAGCTCTAGCTTTGCATTCGCTTTCTCAATATCATCTTCAAGGCGTTCATTCTGAGTGACCTGCTTTGCAAGAGCGGCCACCTTCGGCTTAAGGGATGTGATCTCAGCTCTGACTTCTGCGGCAGTGAGGTCGCTGATGTCTTCATCAATTTCTTCAAGGGCTGACTCCTGTTTACCCTCTTCCATCTCCAGGTTCTCACGAAGAGTCTCAATTCCTGCAAGCTTGGTGAGCTTTGCAAGAATTGCCTTGGACTCATCCATCTCATCTTTTTGAGCTTCAAGAGATTTCTTGACTCCCTCAAGCTTTGCCTTCTCATCAATCTTTGCAAGGCTCTCATCAAGGACTGTAAGGCGTGTGGCAAGAGGTGCAATCTTTGCAGCAACTACCTTCTCCTGCTCCCTATCTTCTTGGGTATTAGGGGAGATCTCCTCAATTGCATCTGTGAGGGCCTTCTCTCTCACTGAACGCGCCTCATTAAGATCTAGTAGCACAGCCTGAATAGGTGCATACTCAAATTCATCGCTTGCAAGATTTCCAATATTGCGAGCATGGTGCTCAGCCTCTAGCTTTTGAGCAGTAATGAGTTTGTCATAACTCTTGCGCTCTTCTTCAAAGTATTTTTCAATCCGCTGATAGAAGAAAGTCTTAAAGATATCTTGGAGTAGCTTCTTGCGGCTATCAACATCTGCTTGAAGGAACTTCGCAAAATCACCTTGGGGGAGAACGACAAGTTTGGAGAATTGATCTCCTGTCATACCGAGGAGCTCAATTACCTTAGCTCCCACCTCACGGGTTCCCGTTGCAGCCTCCGCCGTTGAGCCAATCTCATGAAGGGAAGCCTTCACTGAGTGCTTATCGTCTTCGCCCTCTTTCTTAGCTGCTTTAAAGGAGCGTGAGCGATTGACGGAGTAGCGCTTATTGTGAACAGAGAACTCCATCTCCACAAAAGTGTCATCTTCATCGGCGATGTAATCGCTACGGATTCTCTCAACGCCAGCACCTAATATCTCTGATGCTGATTCATGGGCTGTCTTGCCATAGAGAACCCAGACAATGGAATCTATGACAGAGCTCTTTCCAGCTCCCGTTGGGCCTTCCAGAAGGAAGATCTTGTCCTCTGTGAGGCGATCGAAATCAATCTCTTGGAGATCTTTAAAGGGGCCAAAGCCTGAGATTTTCAGTGAGTGGATACGCATTACTTATCCTCTGAAATCTTTAGGGAGAGGGCAGTGCAGCACTCATCGATAACAGCGCCCAGTGCATCAGATGCTGGCTGGCCAGTGACCTTCTCAACAAAGCGGCGAGTTACTTCTTCTGCTCGCAGCTCATTCACGGAAACTCGGACGCCATCTGACTCAATTCCATATGCCGATTGGCGCTGATAGCTAAATTCAACAAGGTGTGGGAACTTTCTGCGAAGAGTCTCCACCACATCAGATTTCATCACTGTGTCGGTGAGAATAATCTTGGCCCACTTATCAGACTTTGGTGTGGCATCACTGAGAATCTCATCGAGTGAGCCCTCTAACTGGATCATTCCTCTAAACTCTGGAATATCGCAGCTCTCAATGCTTTTTTCTGCAACACCATCTTTAGTCATCTCAAGAGAGAGAATCTGCTTCTTATGATCTCGCTCAGAAAATGAGAATGCGATGGGAGATCCTGAGTAACGAAGAACTGTGGTCCCTGGTGCTGTGATCTTGTTCTGGAAACCATGAAGGTGACCCATCGCCACATAATCAATACCCGCAAAGACAGAAGACGGAGCTTCGCCCAGATTACCCACCTTGGTGTTGCGCTCTGAATCAGAAGGCACACCACTTTGGATAAAGGCGTGTGATGCCACAAGAGTCTTGATTGGTTTGGAAGTCTTCTTCTGGCGCTGTGCAACATCCTCCAAAATCTTCTCCACTGCATGGCGAAGAACAGCCTCGTGGCGTGGCTCTACTGGCCACTGATTCACATCACTACCTGTATCTGAATCAGGCTCTATATATGGAATGCCATATGCAAGGAGGATGTGATCATCTGACTCAATCTCAACAGGTGTGGTGATTTGATTGAGCTTAGTTCTAAAGTGAAGACCAAGAGGACCCATAAAGCGAGTATTAGTTCCCAGTCTCACTCGACTATCGTGATTTCCTGCGGTAATCAGTGTTCTCACACCGAGAGCACGGATGCGATCGAGAGTATCTTCAAAGAGCTCAATAGATTCAGTTGAAGGAATTCTCTTGTCATAGATATCTCCTGAGACAACAAGGAGATCGGGTTTGACCTTCGCTAATTTGTCATCAATTAACCAATCGAGAAATTCCTCATGAGCCTGCTGCAATGAGAATTGGTCAAGGCGCTTGCCTATATGCCAATCTGATGTGTGCAGGATCTTCATAGCGCTAATCTAACTGGGATAGGTGACATCGCCAATCAGAAACCGTCCACAAGAGATATCCACAGATTTAGCGGCGGGCAAGCGTGGCTGTAATCAACGGATTGCCCATCGCTTCTAGCTCCTTGAGGATGTTCTTAGGAGTAGCAGGGTGGAGGGCAATGCATCCAAGGAGATGTTCAGCATCTCCTCTCAGGTCACTGTTTGTTGATTGCATTCCGCACTTTAAGAGAGCAACAATCTGATCCTTCTTTGAGTTGCCAAGCTTCTTCCAAGAGAGTTTCTCTTTGAAATTCTCATTCAATTCAGCCTCAACATCAAATTCTTCTTGGTCTGCATTATCACAGGCTGTCTCAACAATGACATCTTCCGCCAAATCTGTGAGGTTCACGCCATATTTTTCCCGATATTCCTCTTGGGTGTCATAGGCATAGAAGTGCGCTAGAGCTGGTGCATAGAGTTCGCTCAAGCTCTCATAGTTATAGATAACTTCATCCCAGGAGTCACCAAAATTAACAAGCAACTCAGCTGCGCGATCGTATTCAATAGTTTGATTGGTATTAATCCAAATACGGTCTTCATAGCCGTGGAGAACGCCTCCCACGGACCAGCCATCATCAAAATCTGAATTCTCAAATTCTTCACCCAAAGTTTCGTGTGAGATAAAGAGATCCATCACGCGATAACCATTGCGAAATGTGAGTTGGAATCCATCAACGCCCACAAGCTCAGTCCAGAGCGCTCGATGAAGAAACTCGGATTTAACTAATTGGAAGAGATTCAGTTCATTGATCTCAACTTTTGCCTCTTTGTAATCCTCATCAATGGCAGAAAAGGGATGGCCCTGTGCCGCTATTGCTTTAAGGAGAGACTTATCGATAGTGGGCTGAGTAGTGGATTCAGCAAACCAACCATTGGTGCTGCTATATCCGCTAGTGCTGCGCGGGCTAGCAATAGGAAAGAGGGAAGATGTCGGCAGATATGGCTGCTCTGCTGCTGGAGTATTGAGCTTGGGATATCCCATAAGAGCCAGGGTCGCCCGCTGCTCATTGGTGAGGAATGGATTAGTAGCCAAGACAGATCCCGCTGTCTGGTCTTTTCCATACCTATCAATCTGCTTATCCATATACTTCTTAAAGATCGTATCAACGCAGGAATCAGGAAGTTTTGCACCACGAAGAATGTGGTTTGCAATAAAGCTGATCTCTTCTGCCTTCTTCTTTTTCAGTTCAGTAAGGAGAAGGTTCTCAATTTCAGGGGTGTCAACAGCTAAGTAATACCTTGCCCACATCGATGCAATCTCTTCACTTGATTTAGAGATGACAAGGAGTCTCTTAGCTCCCACATTCGGGTTGTGAACCATCCAGGAGTAATACTCTGTCTGATTTTCAGCAATCAAGATATCGAAAATTGAGACATCAAAGTTTGGATGGCGCAATATCGAGCCATACATATACGAGCCTTGATTGCTCGCTTGGTACTTCTCATAGAGAGCAGTCAGAGCCCAAGTGGGGGTGTTAGCAAAGTCAGTAATTGCGTTGGCAAGACCCTTCTCAAGGAAGATCTCATATATCTGCTTCTCGAGAGATGGCTTTGAGGCAAGCAGTGAATCGATAAAGGGATCTCTATCCATCATTCATCATCCTCATCAAACTCTTCGTCTTCATCTTCGTCTTCATCTTCGCCCTCTAACTCGGTGAGGGCTTGAGCGAGCGCAACTTCAGATGCCTTAATAAAGGGAATTGTCTTTTCGGAGATATCAACGGTATCTTCGAGATAGCCACGAGCGATCATCGCTCCCATCAATACCTCTTCATAGTTTTCTATCTGCTCGACGAACTCTTCGGGGGATAGGTGCTCCTCTAGGTCATTGATGAGCCCATTGACCCTTGTGCAGAGAGCTTTGATTTCGGTCTCGTTCATGCGGCTTACCCTAACTACCCTGTCCGACTAATTGGCGAAGTTCTGTGATGGTTTCTTCTGGGGCGACGACTACCAGCTTGTCGCGAGCGCGTGACATTCCCACATAGAGCACATCTTTCTTCTCTGAAGGGGAGTGGAAGCCATCGATGGCGAGAACCACCACTGCTCGTTCCAGCCCCTTAAAGCCACCGACGGTGCAGTAGAAGACATCCTCGTTGGCCCAGAGGGACTCCCAATGAGAGTCCTTATCTGCATCAACTGATCTCTTATGTTCTGGGTGGCGACTCTTGGTGGTCAGGAGTGCAATCTCACCTGGATGCCAGAACTCTTTATCTGTGAGGTTGGCAACCACATCATCTGCCACCTCAAAGATCTCTTCCTCTGGCTTACTAATTACATACTCAATCTCAAAGGCGTGAGGGCCCTTAGCAATTGTGGGTCTTTCAATAAAGGTGCTCACAGCCTTTGCAATCTGTTGTGAATTGCGAAGGTTTTCTGTCAGTCGCAGATTTGCAAAGAAACCATCAGGAGGTGGTCTATGACCAAAGACTTGTTGTTGATCATCGCCAAAGAGGGCAAGTCGACCATAGGCAGGATCTTTAAGGCAGAGCTTGAGCGTCTCCCACCATGATGGCAGGAAATCTTGCGCCTCATCAACGACGAATGCATCAAACTTGTATTCAGGCTCCAGCGCTTTAGCTTTTGCAATGAGGTCATCCCTATAGCGATCTACCTCATCTGAGTAATGGTTGGGCTCGCCTGCATCAGAGCCGATAAATTCTGCAAAGGTGTGGAACTCACCGATCCATGGAATCTGTTTATCTAGGGGAAGCTCTGAATTCTTCTTCTCCATATAGGTGATAAGTCCAGTGTTATAGGCAACGATTCCCACACGCAATCCATCTGCTGCCCAGCGCTTAGCTTGTTCAAATGCAAGCCATGTCTTACCTGACCCTGCAGGGCCTTTCACATAATATCTATTGTTATCTTCGAGTTGTCTGAGAATGAGTTCTCTCTCATGGGTGAGACCTCTAACAAACTCATAGTTATTTCCTAATACACCTTCTCTATCTGCCTCACGAGATGCAAGGGGAATTAAATTCTTCACAGCAACATCAATCCACCCATCAAAGGAAGGAAGTGCTATTTGTCGTTGCTTATTTGCCACGCTCTTCATCGTTGAGAGTGAGTGGTTGAGATGGCGCTTTTGAATAATCTTCTCAATAGGAAGAACAGGATCATGTGGATCTGAGATATCGCAGTGTGGAAATGCAACAACCCACTCACTGCGCAGAAGTCCCAGTGACCACTTGCGTTGAATTAAATCTCGAAGCACATGCATATTCCTGCGGGCTTGCCCCGCAGGATTGATCTCACGAGAGCCAGATGGGTCAGATTGAATCCAGCTCTGACCGTTATGGGTGATGTGAGCACCCTTGACCTCCACGACAACAAGGCCGTGATCTTTGAGCAGGACTGCTAAATCAATCTCCACATCTCCTGCTTCAACATCGCTGATCTCGAGGTTGGCAAAGACCACATCCTCATCTGATAGCTGGGGCAGGAGGGCATCAAAGACTGCACGCTCACCTGAGCTGCGAAAGGTCGGGTTGGGTGGATAGACCTTTGCGCTCATGGAGGCATTCTCGTGGGTGGAGGGTCTGCCTGACTATGGGCTGGACAGTTGGGATTAGGCTCAAAACCCGCCAGACACGCTCAAAGGGCTTTGTATGATAGCCATACGAACATCTGTTCGAACCATCTGCTAACTTTCTCCTCCCCTTA